>VMHT01139192.1_pt1 | contig 12732 bp, 9 predicted proteins | sample 4693611 | NCBI WGS metagenome assembly VMHT01 (sample SAMN12280063, study PRJNA550983) | marine metagenome | isolation source: seawater sampled from same location over 5 years 0.02-0.2 micron viral filtrate | place: USA: collected off the coast of southern California halfway between the port... ... | reverse complement strand
AAGGGCTATTATAGACCAATATTTTTGGGGTTCCCGCTGGATTTATTTTTTCTTTTTTGAGAAGCTTCTGGAGTATTTCGGTATGTTCTTTCTCTTTAGATGCGTTGGTGTAACCGGAATATATGATGGCGGCAAAATATCCTCCTTTATCCTCAAAAACTTTCAATGAAGGGTCATTAGGATGAGGAGTGTTGCCGTCCGAAAATTTTTTAGGCAATACAAAAGCCATTGAGTTTTCATCTGTTTTTTTCTCCATATGAACGGGAGTGGTCATGGCAATTTTGGCATTTTTGGTGTTGTTTCCAGAAATGTATCCAAAGAGTTTTCCAAAACCCGATCCTTGAGTTTTGGAGGTGTATTTGGCCATCATCACAGGGGGGTAAAAACGTATTTCTACTCCAGCGATCTTTTGGATTACACTGTAGGATTGCATTTCGGTTTGCGCCATAATTACCGGAGATAGGAGTAAAAAAAACAAAAATCTTTTCACAAGTTTAAATTTATTTTAATTAGCTGATACCTATCCTTTATACTTATATTGAAAAATTTATATTTGCTATTTTTGTCCCTATATAAGGGTTTCATCGGTTCATGTGATCCAATTTTTTAAAGATTTTCCCCATAAGACCAACCTTCTCTTGAAGGTTCTTTAATAAAGGCATCTATATCCGGGCGATTGGTGATTTTCATTTGATCGGCATCGTATTGGATTTTTGCGGCAAAACGTTGGGCCAAAACCCCGACCAAGGCCATTTCTGTCAATTCAGCGGCATAACCAAAATGAGACCCGGGAAGGCTGTTGTCTTTGATGGCATCGACCCATTCTTGAACAGGTCCTTCTTCATATACTCTTGGTATTGTTTTTTCCGGTGGGTTTTTTTGGAAGGCTTCCCACTCTTCGGATGAGACTAATAGTCTTGGTTTGTTTGGCCTTCCACCGGTGAGCAATGTTTTTTTATCACCGATCATGATCATTCCTGAGCGATCAAATTCCTTAATCCCCCATTCGGGTCTGATCTTCGGTTTTTCTCCGCCTTCATACCATTTTAGCGTTACGGGAGGTTTATTACCTCTTGTACCAAATTGGAAATGGGTAACCGATTGATCTGCAATGAACCCATGCTGAGTTCTTGGGCTGGGGACAGTGGCTTCTACGGTATGCGGCATTCCCAGATCCAATGCCCAAAAAGGGCCGTCGAGGGTATGGCAAGACCAGTCTCCCAACTGTCCATTTCCAAAATCATAAAAACCTCTCCATGATTTTGGCGCGTAGGCAGAGTTGAATGTTCTGTATTTGGCTGGGCCTAACCAAAGATCCCAATCCAAATAGTCGGGTATGGGATGGACGGGAGCAGGAAAACGTTCCGGTTTTGTCCAGTATTTTCCGGGGCCATAATTAAAGGCACCATGCCAAGCATGAACCTCTCTGACTTCTCCCAATATGCCTTGATCGTACCATTCTTTTATCAAACGAATTCCATTGGTCGTATGTCCTTGATTTCCCATTTGTGATACCACCTTGTAGTATTTTGCCGCTTTCTTCAAAGTTCTCAGTTGCCATACATTATGCGCCAAAGGTTTTTCTACATAGACATGCATACCCAATTCCATAGCGATCATGGTTGCCGCAAAGTGAGTATGGTCGGGGATGGTAATGATCACAGCATCAATTTCTTTGGCCATTTGATCATACATGACCCTAAAGTCTTTAAACTTTCTTGCTTTTGGAAATATTTTATATCCTGAGGCAGCTCTGTTATCATCCACATCACACAGGGCTACAATATTTTCTTTGGGGACCGTACTCCAATTGGCCTTCCCTCTTCCCCCTACACCGATTACAGCGACATTTAGCCGGTTATTTGGAGAATTCTTCAAAAAGCCGGGAATGAATAATAATCCGGATGAGGCTATAGATGATGATTTTATAAATGATCTACGAGAAAAATGATTCATAAAATTTTGGTTTATCTCAAATATATAAATATTTGGATAAAGCGTAAGCTATAAAATCACCGTTGATTTAAAAATTGCATACACATTATATTTAATTATATTGCTGATGATTATCTTCGTAACTACAGAGAATTATGACATCAGTACTTCAGCCATTGGATTGGATGGTTTTGGGGATTTATTTTCTGGCCCTTATAGGCGTTGCAGTATGGGTATTTATCCAAAAAAATAAAAATACCGAAGACTATTTTTTGGCAGGAAGAAATGTAGGATGGTTCGTCATTGGAGCTTCTATTTTCGCTTCTAATATTGGATCAGAACATGTAGTTGGTCTGGCAGGTACCGGTTTTGAATCCGGAACTCCCATGGCGCACTATGAGTTGCACGCATGGATTGTACTGCTTTTGGGTTGGCTGTTTTTACCCTTCTACATCAGAAGCGGAGCCTTTACCACTCCCGAGTTTTTAGAAAAGAGATTTGACAGCCGCTCCCGGTGGTTTCTTTCCATTTTTTCTTTGCTGGCCTATGTTTTGACCAAAGTTTCGATCACCATTTACGCCGGAGGGATTGTTGTGTCAGAATTGTTAGGGATACCCTTTTGGTACGGAGCCATAGGCATTGTTATATTTACCGGAGTCTATACGGTTATTGGAGGTTTGAAAGCGGTCATATACACAGAAACACTGCAGACTATCGTTTTAATTTTTGGTTCGGTGGTCATCACCATTTTGGGACTTTATGAAGTTGGTGGCTGGGGACAATTACGAGAAACGGTTACTGTCGTCAGTCCTGACCATTTTAATATGTGGCGACCCATATCTGATCCTAATTTTCCTTGGACGGGTATGTTGATCGGCGGCACCATTGTAGGAATTTGGTATTGGTGTACGGATCAATATATTGTGCAACGAACCTTAGCCGCCAATAATATCACCATCGCCAGAAGAGGAGCCATTTTTGGGGCTTATCTAAAACTATTACCCATTCTGATTTTCCTCGTACCCGGTATTATTGCTTTTGCTTTGACCCTTCAACAGCCGGATGTTTTTGTTGTGGAAAGAGCAGATCGCGCTTTTCCCATGTTGGTAAAAACCCTTTTGCCTGTTGGGCTTAAAGGATTGGTTGCGGGTGGATTGATGGCAGCTTTGATGAGTTCGTTGGCCTCTGTTTTTAATTCGTGCTCTACTATTTTCACCATAGATATTTATAAAAAAATTAAGCCGGATATGTCAGAAAAGTCCCTCATCAATATCGGTAAAATTGCAACTGCCATCATTGTGATTTTGGGAGTCATTTGGATCCCCATTATGGATAAGATAGGCGGTGGGGTCATGTACCAATACCTTCAAAATGTTCAGTCTTATATTGCTCCACCGGTTACTGCGGTTTTCCTTTTAGGGATCTTATGGAAAAGAGTAACATCACATGCTGCGATTTCCACCCTGATCACCGGGTTGATCATACTTGTATTGAGATTGGGAAGTGAAATTTATTTTCAGGAAGAAATTCTTTCCGGAGCAAATATGTCCGGAGTAGCTTTTGCTTTTGCGACCATCAATTTTGCTCATATGGCCATATTTATGTTTATTTTCTCGGTCTTTATTTGTGTGACCGTAAGCCTATTGACCGCTGCACCTAATTATTCTAAAATTAAAGGTTTGTCATTTGGAACCATGACCTCAGATATGAAAGGGGAATATAAAAACTCTTTCAATAAAACTGATTTGATTTTATCGGTGATTCTCGTTGGTTTGGTGGTTTCTGTTTTATTGTATTTTACCGGATGATTATAAATTTACCTTATGAAGCCTTACGTATTGTCATTGGATGCCGGAACGACCAGTTCCAGAGCGATTTTATTTGATCAAAAAGGGAATCAAGTAGCGGTAGCCCAACAGGAGTTTACCCAAATATTCCCCGAAAAAGGATGGGTTGAACACAATCCCAATGAAATATGGGAGACCCAAATCAATGTGGTTAAAAACGTTTTAAAGAACGCCAATATCTCTGCAGATCAGGTTGACTCTATTGGGATCACCAACCAAAGGGAAACCACCATTATTTGGGACAGAGCCACGGGAGTTCCTGTATTTAATGCTATTGTATGGCAGGACCGCCGTACGGCTAAAATTTGCGAGGAAATTGTGGCTCAAGGCAAGTCCAATATTTTTACCCAAAAAACAGGTTTGGTGGTCGACGCTTATTTTTCTGCGACAAAAATCAAATGGATTTTGGATCAAGTCCCTGCCCTGAGGGATCGTGCTCGAAAAGGGGAATTGGCTTTTGGTACGGTGGACAGTTGGCTTATATGGAATCTCACCGGAGGCGCCAATCATGTGACCGACGCAACCAATGCCAGTCGCACCATGATCTATAATATTTATGAAAATCAATGGGATCAGGAATTATTAGACCTGTTGGATATTCCCAAGGCCCTGTTGCCTAAAGTGGTCAATTCTTCCGAGATCGTTGGGACTACGGAGCCTTCTGTTTTGGGTACAACCATCAATATTGCAGGTATCGCCGGAGATCAGCAATCGGCATTATTTGGTCAATTGTGTCTTCAGCCGGGAGATGTTAAAAATACTTACGGTACGGGTTGTTTTTGTATTATGAACACAGGGGGACAAGCTGTAGTTTCAAAAAATAAAATGTTGACCACCATTGCCTGGCAAATTGACGGTGAGGTTACCTACGCCATAGAAGGCGGAGTTTTTACGGCAGGAGCATTGGTACAATGGCTTAGGGATCAATTGCATATGATAGCTTCTTCTGCTGATATCGAAGCCTTGGCTGAATCTGTTTCAGACAATGGGGGAGTGACCTTTGTCCCGGCCTTATCAGGTTTGGGTGCCCCTTATTGGGATCCTCATAGTACTGGAGCCATTATGGGAATTACCCGAGGAACCACCAAGGGACACATAGCCAGAGCAGCTTTGGAGGCCATTGCCCTGAGATCGAGGGATATTATTATTGAAATGCAAAAAGATGCAGGCATCGATTTTAAAAGTCTGAAGGTTGATGGTGGGGCCAGTAATAATGATTTATTGATGCAAATTCAGGCCAATCTGATCAATGCCGATGTGATTCGACCTAAAGTCACTGAAACTACCGCTTTGGGTGCTGCTTTTTTGGCAGGACTGGCCACTGGTTTTTGGTCATCGGTCGATGACCTGAAAGACCTCTGGGGTGAAGATCAACGTTTTAAACCTTCAGCAAGCCAGGAGACCAAAAAAACCATTTCCCTATGGAAGAACAGGGTATCCAGAATATTAACCCAATAATGAATAGAAGTTCCAGTTTAAAGGAGCTCAGAGAGTCAGATCAATGGGATATTGTCATTGTTGGTGGAGGTGCCAGTGGGCTGGGTGCAGCTGTCGATGCTGCAAAAAGAGGTTACAAAACCCTGCTTTTAGAAAAAAATGACTTCGCCAAAGGAACTTCATCAAGAAGTACGAAGTTGGTTCACGGTGGTGTTCGGTACCTTCAAAATGGCGATATTTCACTGGTGATTGAGGCACTAAAAGAGCGGGGAATCATGAAAAGAAATGCCCCTCAACTGGTCAAGGACATGAGTTTTGTCATTCCCTTTTACGACTGGTGGAACAGCCCTCTTTATGGCCTGGGTCTTAAGGTATATGACATGATGGCCGGAAATATGGGATTGGGTCCATCTACATTATTAGACAAAAAAGAAACTATCGAACTGATCAATAATGTTCAGCAGGAGGGTCTTAGAGGTGGGATCATTTATCACGATGGCCAATTTGATGACTCAAGGATGGCGATTACTCTGGCCTTGACCGCTACCAATTTAGGGGCCACTCTGATCAATTATACAGAGGTAACGGATTTGTTAAAAGAAAACGAACTCATATCCGGTTTGGAAGTTTTGGATCATGAATCGGGAGATAAGTATATTATAAAATCTAAAGTAGTTATAAATGCTACCGGGGTATTTAGCGATCAGATCATTAAAATGGATCAACCCGAAGCCCGCCCCATGATCAGGCCCAGTCAAGGGGTTCACTTGGTTTTGGAAAGCGCTTTTTTAGAGGGCCCTCATGCGATTATGATCCCTCATACCAGTGATGGAAGGGTATTGTTTGCTGTGCCTTGGCACAATCATGTGGTGGTGGGAACTACCGATACTCCCATCGATTATGCAGATGAAGAACCTAAAGCATTAGAGGAGGAAGTTGAGTTTATCTTCAACAATGCCTCCCGGTACATGACCAAGAAGCCTAAAAGAGATGATTTCAAGAGCGTTTTTGCCGGATTGAGACCATTTGCGGCTCAGCAAGGAGATCCTTCACAGACCAAAGAAGTCTCTCGTCACCACAAGATCAATGTTTCTACCAGTGGATTGATCAGTGTTTTGGGTGGAAAATGGACTACTTACAGGAAAATGGGAGAGGATGCCATTAATACCGCTGCCGTGGGGGCGGTTTGAAAGAACAAAAGTGCAAAACCAAAAATTACTGCTTCACGGTTATGATGAAGATGCAGATATCGATGATTCTCTTCATGTTTATGGCGCTGATCGACAGAAGATCATTTCTATGGGAAAACCCGATAATAATGATTCCTTGTCGGATAAATTTTATATTAGTAAGAATTTAATTTTGTGGGCTGTTGAACATGAAATGGCCATACACATAGAAGATGTTTTGGCACGAAGGGTGAGGTGTTTGTTTTTGGATGCCAAGGAGACCTTGAGAATCGCAGCTGAAGTGGCTGAGATAACGGCAACAGCACTTCAAAAAGATGATGAATGGATTGCCCAAGAGATTAAAAAGTTTAAAACCATAACACAAAACTATATAATATGATGATCGATCCCTACATTGCTGAATTTATCGGTACTTTTTTTCTTCTTTTATTGGGTGCCGGAGTGGTGGCCAATGTGAACCTTAAAAACACGATTGCTGAAGGGCAAAATCCTTGGATTTTGATTACAAGTGCTTGGGGTTTTGCTGTTTTTGTGGGAGTTTTTATAACAGGCCAATTCAGCGGAGCTCACCTCAACCCAGCAGTTACAATAGGTTTGGCGGTGGCAGAGAAGTTTTCTTGGGCCTTGGTGCCGGGTTATTTAATTGCTCAAGTTTTGGGAGCCATGATGGGTAGTTGGGTATGCTATCTTACCTATATTGACCACTATCGTCTTATCCAAGATGAAGGCATGGTTCGCAGCACTTTTTTTACCGGCCCTGCTATCAGGAATTTTAAGAACAATTTTTTTAGTGAATTTATCGGCACCTTTGTCTTGGTTTTTGGGGTAATGTTCATCGCAGCTCCAAATATAGAAATCGAAGGTATGGTCGTAGAGAATTTCGGTTTAGGAGCCTTACAAGCATTACCGGTTGCCATTTTGGTATGGGTGATCGGTATGGCGTTGGGTGGAACTACAGGCTATGCCATTAACCCTGCACGGGATTTCGGCCCCAGATTGATGTACCAGATGTTGCCCAGAAAAAACAAAGATGCCGATTGGTCTTATGCTTGGATCCCTGTTCTGGGGCCATTTGCCGGGGGAGCTTTGGCCGGATTTGCCTATACTTTGCTTATTTAGTTTGGAGGTAAAGCCTCCACAGCTACAAAAAAAAACAACAAAGGACTTTTTTAATTTTAAACCTATTATGAAAAACTTCTTTTTAATCACTGCATTGTTAATATTGCTGTCTTCTTGTAAGGAAACTAACAGGACAGAAGAAACCCCTAATTTTATCTTTATCCTGGCCGATGATCTTGGATACGGAGAAATTGGGATACAAGGGCAAAAATGGATCGAAACCTCAAATATTGATCAGTTGGCCAGAGAGGGTATGATCTTGACAGATCACTACAGTGGAGCTCCAGTTTGTGCTCCTGCCAGGGCAGTGTTGATGACGGGATTACATACAGGAAATAACCCCGTAAGAGGCAATAGCGAATGGAGAGAAAGAGGAGAGGTTTGGAGTTTTAAAGCCATGTTTGAAAACCCTAATTTGGAAGGACAACGCCCCATGCCGGATTCCATTATAACCATTGCCAGTGTATTTAAATCTCAAGGATACAAAACCGGAATGGTAGGTAAGTGGGGGCTTGGAGCGCCTAACACCTTTAGTATTCCCAATAATAAGGGATTTGATTTTTTCTATGGCTACAATTGTCAGCGACAAGCACACAACCTTTATCCTTCACATCTATGGAGAAATGGTGAACGTCATATACTCAACAACACCATTGTTAACAAAGGAAAACTACCCGATGGCTTGGATCCCAATGATGAGGAGAGCTATGCCCTTTACAATCAAAATGACTATGCCCCCACACTGATGCACCGAGAAGCCCTGCAGTTTTTGGATCGTAACCAAGGCCAAAAATTTTTCCTTTATTATGCCAGCCCCTTGCCGCATTTGCCTTTGCAGGCTCCTGAAAAATGGGTGCGTTATTACCGAAAAAAACTGGGGGCTGAATCCCCTTATTTGGGAGATAAGGGCTATTACCCTAATCGAACTCCCAAGGCGACCTATGCTGCAATGATCTCTTATTTGGATGAACAGGTGGGTGAGATTGTAGAAAAACTAAAACAGATGGGGGTTTATGAAAACACTTTTATTGTATTTTCCAGTGACAATGGTCCTACCCATTTGGATGAACAAGCCGATATTCATTTTTTTAACAGCACTGGGATTTTTGTCAACTCTAAAAATACCGTTAAAGGAAATGTCAATGAAGGAGGGATAAGAGTTCCTACGATTGCCACTTGGCCGAATAAAATCAAAGGGGGAGGACGTTCAGCCCATCCCGGTACATTTTATGATTATTATGCTACGGTCTGTGATATTTTGGGTGTGGAGCCTCCTTATCCGATTGATGGGATCAGTTATTATCCTTCACTTATGGAAAAACCACAGAAAAAACACGATTATCTGTATTGGGAGTTCCCTGCCTACGGTGGACAGCAAGCCTTAAGAATGGACAATTGGAAAGGGATTAAAAAAAATCTGTTTGAAGGGGCCTCTGCCTTGCAGCTTTATGACCTTTCCAAAGATCCTAAAGAGTTAAATGATTTAGCGGCTGAGTATCCCGAAATTATCCAAAAGATGGAAAATTTTATCGAACAAGCCCATACCACCGCTGCACTGAAAAAATTTAGAATTCCAGTTTTGGAGCAATGATGGCCTTTTAAAAAACCAATTTATTTCTCAAAATCTGTGGGGTTGACCCAATGGGTTTTAATCTCTTCTCCACCCATGTAACGATTGTAAAAGTCTTTTACATTTTCACCGGAATAAGGATATTGATCAAATATGTCGCCTTGTCCCAAAACCCTTGGATCACCTTGTTGCTCAAGATCCCCTATAAGTTTGTCTTTTAGAGCATTTTTTACAGAAGAAAAATTGTCATCAAAAGCTAAGTTTTTAAGGCATTGAGGATCTTTTTCAATATCATACAGTTCCTCTTGAGGTCTTTTCCCAAATGAAAGGTTCCAGTAGGTGGAATCCAAATCTTTACGACGGAGTTCTAAAATTTCTGTCTTAGTAGGGCTGCCGTCGGTATTGAGGTAACCTGTCTCGGGATTTCCGGCGGGCCAACGCTCCGGTTTAAAATTCTGGCTATAGAAATAGTTCCCCTCTATAATCCCCCTCACTGGGTAGCCTTGGTCATTTTCCCTGCCCACATCATGGCGTTCCTTCCCAATGAGCATATACTCCCTGAGGTGGGTATCGGGAAGGTTCTTAAAAACAAGGTTCCAGCTTTTTCCCGAAAAGGGCTTCATGTCATGATTTTCTTCATCTATACCGGCCAAATCAAGGAAGGTGGGTGCAAAATCCGAGAAGCTGAAATATTCGTCGATGACCCGCCCCGGATTTTTGATGCCTTTACCCCAACGAATGGTCAAGGGCAACCGATTGTCAAATGGATAGATCTGTCCTTTGACTCTGGGAAAGGGCATTCCATTGTCAGAAGTAACAACAATGATGGTGTTTTCCAATAAATCCCTTTCTTCCAATTCATCAATGATCTTTACCAGATGTCCGTCAAAATATTCTACTTCAAAAGCATAGTCTAGCATATCAGTGCGTACATTTTTGGAGTCCGGCCAAAAATCAGGTACTTGGTCTATTTGATCGATGTTCTTATTTCCTTTATTGGTTCCCACTTGGTATTCATAGGCACGGTGGGGTTCGTGTCCACCTACCCAAAAGAAAAAAGCTTGATCCTCGGTTCTTTCATCAAGAAAAATTTTAAAATTCTCAAAGTAGTCCACATTACTGATAAAAGTGGCAGGGGGGTCTAATTTCTTTTCATGATAAACCTCTCCGATCAAATTTCTTTTTTTTCCATCCTTAATAGCCACCCCCGGGGCCCATCCTTTACCTGTTAGACCGGTTTTATAGCCGTTGTTTTTGAGTACTTCCGGGAAGGTGGTGAATTTTTCCGGAAAATAGGGGACATGGTTCGTGGCTTCTTCCAAAAGCCAACTGTTCCTTCCGGTTAAGATAGAAGATCGGGAAGGAGAGCATTTGGCATTGGTGGTATAGGCTTGAGTGAACAATAATCCTTCCTTGGCTACACGGTCAAAACCGGGTGTATTGATCCAAGAAGTGCCATAGATACTAGTATGGGGATAGGATTGGTCGTCTGAAATAACAAACAGTATATTGGGTCGTTTTTCATCAGCTGAGTGACATGCCATTAATAAAAAGCCCACCCACAACAGATACCAAATTGAATTTTTCATGGTTTTTTTGATTTTATTCCGTGTGTCCCAAATTAATAAAAACTTCTTATACAATGTCATTGGATGATTTTTTTTAAATTAATAAGCTAAAACTTTCATGTTGAAAAAATACATTCGCATCTCAGCTGTTTTAATTCATTTAATGATATTGGTTTTGTTATTTTCCTGCACCTCAGATGAGGGTTCATCAGAACCACCCAATATTATTTTAATCAATATCGATGACATGGGGTGGAATGATGTCAGCTTTATGGGCAGCGAATATTATGATACCCCTCATATTGATGCCTTAGCTGCTCTGGGATTGGTTTTTACCCAAGGCTATGCGGCATCTGCAAATTGTGCACCTAGCAGGGCTTCTATTCATTCCGGAAAATGGTCTACCCGACATCAAATATATACGGTGGGTAATTCAGACCGCGGAAAAGCCTCCGACAGAAAGTTGATCCCCATCAAGAATACCACAGTATTGGATAAAAGATTCATCACTCTCTCCCGGAAGTTGAAAGAACAAGGTTATATAACTTGCCACTCAGGGAAATGGCACCTCAGTGATGACCCTTTGGATTACGGCTTCGATTTCAATATTGCCGGAGGCAATCAGGGTGCACCCGGTAGTTATTACCCGCCTTTTGGAAACAAAAAAAAACAGATCAAAGTAGAAAATGGCAAAAGTGAATATTTGACCGATCTGATTATGGAAAAAACTTTGTTGTTTTTGGACAGTGTCAATTCTCCCTTTTTTCTGAATTACTCCCCCTATGCAGTTCATACTCCCATTCATCCTGTTGATTCCCTCTTGTACAAATACAAAAACAAACCCCCTTACAAAGGTCAAAAAAATCCAAAATATGCTACAATGGTCGAAAATCTTGACCGTAACATAGGGCTGATGGTTGACAAGCTCAAAAAGCGAAAACTTTTTGACAATACCTTTATCATTTTTACTTCCGATAACGGAGGTTATTACGGAAAAATTACCATGCAAAAACCCCTGAGAGCAGGAAAGGGGAGTTATTATGAAGGAGGGATCAGAGTGCCTTTTTTCTTTATGTGGAAAAATAAAATCAGTCCCGGGAAAAACACCAAAATACCCATTTCCCATCTCGATATTTTCCCCACCCTAATGCATCTTACAGGGGATGATAGTATGAAAAACGATTTGGACGGTCACTCTCTTTTGCCTTTGATGGCCCATAATCAAGTTGTGGAAGAAAGATCTTTTTTCTGGCACTTTCCCATTTACCTTCAGGGTTACGATATCAATTACAATGAAAATAGAGATTCACTATTTAGAACCCGCCCCGGTTCTGTGATCCGAAAAGGAAACTGGAAACTCCATTTCTATTTTGAAGATCGTGGGATTGAACTTTATGATCTTAAAGATGACATCAGTGAAAGGAATAACTTAGCAGAAAGCCAAGTAGATAAAAGACAGGAATTGATGGATGAGCTTAAGGATTGGTGGAAAAAAACCGATGCACCCATCCCTACTGAAATCAATCCGTTGTATGAATCCCTTTCAAAATAAAAAGTAATTTATAAAATACATAAGTCCCTATTAGGAAATAATCATAATATAAAAAAACTCATAACAGATCAACATGTATCTATATCATCAAGCCACGACAGCATTATTGGATCAAGTCGTTAAGACCAACAAAGAAATTTTACCCAAGGCCATAGCGTGGATGGCAAAAACCATAATTGAAGATCGTATCATTCATACTTTTGGTACCGGGCATTCTCATATGATTGGGTTGGAACTCTTTGTCCGAGCAGGTGGGTTGGCCAATGTAAATGCTTTTTTGGACTCCATTATTATGACCTCTGAGGGGGCTCGTAGAAGTGCAGAAATAGAGCGTATCAGCGGTGTATCAAAAGTTTTGTGGGATCAATACAAAATAGAGAAAGAGGATCTTTTTATCGTCATTTCCAATTCAGGTAGAAATGCAATGCCCATTGAAATGGCAGAGCACGCTAAAGCCAATGGTAATAAGGTGATTGCAATTACCTCAATTGAACAGTCTAAAAAATATCCCGTG
>VMHT01058857.1_pt1 | contig 12732 bp, 21 predicted proteins | sample 4693611 | NCBI WGS metagenome assembly VMHT01 (sample SAMN12280063, study PRJNA550983) | marine metagenome | isolation source: seawater sampled from same location over 5 years 0.02-0.2 micron viral filtrate | place: USA: collected off the coast of southern California halfway between the port... ... | reverse complement strand
TGACCACATAACCGCAATGCGCGAACCGTTGCGGTACGGTAATGCTGGCGTTTCAACTGTCGTTGGCGTGTTGGCGTTATAGTCAACACGATAGCGATCAGAATGCCGGAACATGGCATCTATTAATAATGACCATGCCTTTAGCTTATCAACTGACAGTGTGGCTTGGTGCTGGCGAAATTCAATTGTGCCACGCGCCCATGTTTGCATATTTACCGCCACAAACTTGCCACCCAAAATAGACGCCATATCGCTTGCAGATTGCGCAGACATAAACTGATCGTGTTGTCTGCCATCCGGTGCAATATGGGCAATGCTATTGCAATAGCGGTTATAACGGCGCGATTGTGGCAAGATTGAATTAACAGCGTCCTGATGTTCAGCATAACGAACCGCAACGTCTTTTGCCAAAACCAACGGCATAACGTCACAACAATTGATGTCGGCGGGCATGAAAAATTCGTCACGATCACGCATCAACTGTTTTGATTGCCGCCAATAGTCTGCTGTTGTCATATCTTTTATGGCGCGGTTGCCAATGTGGATATGACCACCAAGGTCACGCCGTGATACGGTGCCGCCATTGCGCTCAATAAATGTGAATAATTCGCCAAGGTCATAATCGGCACCGCCATATAAACCCATTGGCATTGGTGGTGTTATTATCTCGCAATCAACAACTGGTGTACCATCTGACACAACTTTCACCCAATCAAAACCGGCGTCAACTAGCTTGCGCCGCCATGTTGCATATGAGCCGCCACCGGCAATTTCAAGCTCATAACCCACTGTCAAAAATGTATCGTCTAAAATGTAAGGCATTGTTTTGTTCCTATTGTTTTGTTGTCGTTGTCATAAAGTATATACCTATGGGCAACCATTGCAATACATAAAACGCACAATTGTGCGGTTTATTTCATTAAATAGACGATTATCGAGCAGCAATTATTGTGCAGCATCGCGTTTTTTTTGGCAGAAATCCGGCAAAATCCCGGGGCCTGCCGGGGGTTTTACGAACAATTGTTCGGGTTGTGGCCCGGCGCTGCTGCAAAAACCCGAACCCGAACCCCGACCCGGTGCAGCCCGGAACCCGAAAACCCCGAACAATTCCCGAATACACCCTGGCGCTGCCCGAACCCCAGGCAAAAAAATGGGCCGCAGCACCTGGCTGCAGCCCGATTCACCCGAACAATTTAGCTTGACTCTATGCGTATTCGTCTTCCTCCTCCCAGTCACGGGCATAGTACAGTTCAGTTGCATCAAGCCCGAAGTCCCGATACCCCTGTTGGATGATCCCGAGGTAGAAGTCCGATGGTTTGGCATAACCGTCAGAGTTCATTAGGTACGTCATCATCCCGCAGACCTTTTCTTTCCTGTACAGCCGAGGCCAGCCTTCGTAGTGGTCTAATGCCTTTTCACATTCGGGCGTGATCTCCCAGATACCCGCTGGCACCATTTCATCACGAGGTGCTGGTTCGATGTCGGCTACGCCCCGAAAGACAAGCCGCCAACTCGGTAGGTAGATAGCCCCGAGCGGTTTGGCTCGGGGACATCTTGAAGCCATCTGGCTTTTGTTTAGGTTTGACCCATATGCAAGGTACAACATTACGCCGCTTCCTCACGCAAGAAGTCTTCAATAAGGTCAAGCGCATCAGCTACCAGCGCCTTATTGAGTTGCTCTAGCTTACGCTTTGGGATCGTCTCTGTGATGATCTGCTGTGCATAACGGTAAGAACAATTTGCATCCGTTGCCGTATACTTGCAGAACTCTTGAATAACAAACATCCGCATCTTGCGTTCGTTGTCGTGGTTAGTCTTTAGGAACGCTACATTTGCTTGGTAGTGTTCGTAGCCTAGATAAGAGCCGTCCAACCAGCAACGGAACAACCGCCGCGTTACATGGTTCACATCGAGCAGGTTGCCCGCTAAGTCTCTTTTGATTCTATCTGCTTTCTCAGCCATGATAGCCCTCCTTCGTTAAGCATGTATTATACATAAGCAATCATTGCACAACAGTCAACCATAAAAATGGGAAAAAATAAAAAAACTTTGAATCCTCCCGGAACTTCGCAGCGCAGCGGAAACACGAACAATTGTACGGAAAGACCCACGGGCGCTGCACGCAAAAAAAATCCCCGGACTCAGCCGGGGCAGTTGGAACAAATTGTTCGGGTTACTAGCTGCGGGTCAGTGCGACTCCCAGTCCCATGGTCAGGGCAAAGATGGTAATCATGCCCGAATGAATGTAGAAGGCCACTGTGTCGATTGGTTCTACGGCAGTCATCATGCAGACCCCGACAAACCCAACCCCGATGAACGCACTTCCTAACTTACTCATTCTTCGTCTCCTCAAAGCACTTCCTAATCTACGCATATCCTTACCTCCAGTTGTTAAGCACGAGCTGGGCGCTGTTCGCATCACTGGTCGGCGGTCATCGCTACCCATCTCGTACTTATATATATAGGCAATCATTGCCAGGATGTCAACAAGAAAAAGCATTAGATAATATTTTTTTTACGAGCTGTGCTGCAGCATGCTGCGCTACGGGATACGAACAATTGTACGGGTTGCGCTGCAAAAAAGACCCGGCAACTCAGGCGGCTGCCGGGTCAGTCTAAGGGAGGAGTCGTAATGATGGCCCGAGTCGCAGCCCGATGTCAAGCCCGACCCCGATCAAACCCCGATCCCGATGCCCCGAGCAGCAGCCCGATGACCCCGAACCCGAACAATTCTACTGGTATAGGCCCGGAAAGCCCGATGGTCGCCGCCCCCTCCCCCCGCACGGGGCGTTTACGAACAATTAACCAGTTATTGGTTATCTTCATCTATATCTTGTGGCTCATGTTCAATAACCTCTACATCTGGTGTTACGTTCACCATGCGTGACTCGGCTAACCTCTTGAACTCGTCCAACTTCTTAGCGATATCCTCCTTGGATGCGGCTGTAATATCCTCCTTCACAACGTGCTGCTTGTTGATAAGTAGCCCCGATGCCTTTAAACGTAGCTCTTCAGCGCGAATAGCCTCACTGAACTTACCCATCTCCCACGCTTGATCCCGAAGCCTTTTTAGATCCCGAACAGACTTATCTACACTGACCCCGAACTTAGCCTGTGCCTCTAACCGCATCTCTTGCAGGCGTTCCGCTACCACTGGGTTACGCAACAGCCTCACGGCTGACACCGAGGCGTTCTTGTATCCAGCCTGTCGTGCAGCTTCTGTCTGCGTCATATCCTTGTGCAGATAATTGTTCAAAAAGTCTTGTTGCTGTGGCTTTAACTTCTTTAGCCCTGCTAGACGCATTTCTTTTGGCAGATCTTCACCGACCTTTGGCATTTAAAACTCCCAATCTGTGTTTCCAACTATATGGTACACGTTGCTATAGTCATCGTCTGGGTAATACAGCGTTCCGCGTTTAGTTTCACAGATGCCAGACTCTTGAATTAAATTGTTCGCTTTTTTAGCGTTACGCTGCTCTGCTAATGCTTCATCATATTTATTTACCATTTCCCTTTGCCTCCTCTTTTGATCGAACCAAGATGAAGTTACCGCGCACGGAAAGCATATCGGCTTACCGTTCAAATCCATAATATGATCGGCATCAAAATGTTCATGGCAAAACGCGCACTGTCTTGTTTTACGTTCCATGCTCCCCTCGCTGACCCTTACATAATATGGGTAGGATAGTTACACCTACCCATATATATATATATAGAACCTTGTGTAACCTTGTAAGTTTGATTGTTTTCAGTCATTTACAACCAACTCCTAACTTGGTTTATGAAAAAAACACGACTTGTAAGTAAACCGATTACGTCAATGATTACAGCAACTTATTACTTACAAGTAATTTACTTACAAATTTGTAACCTTGTAACTTGTAAGTAAATATTAACCAAAAACTGGTTAACGTGATCGTTTAAACATGTTTTTTTTCATCCGCTCTTTATGGATTTGCTGCCCTATGGATGTAATATCACTACGAACATTTTTTGTTTTAACTCTGCCCATTCTATCCAGATCTGGTTTAACTTCAGGCACTCGTAGTGCCTCTGCTATTTGTTCTCTTGTTGGTACTTGCATTCGTCCCTCCTTGCTTCAACACGAACAATTTTACTGGTGCCAGGGCGCTGGTGTAAATCAACCACCCAATGGCAACTCATATCGGCTGTATAGAGCCTCGTGTAATAATCACCGTTGGGCAATATCATCAACTTCTGATCCGATACCACATAGTTATAACGCTCGCTGCACTGACATCCGAGCGCCATTTCGGTCAGATTTTCGACCTTTTCCTTGATCCTATCCAGCGCGACTTCCTCGTCCATGAGCATACGCAACTCTTTCAAAGCCCAATACATTCTATTTGCTTCAGCCATAACAGTCTCCTTTCATGCCTCCCATCTGAACTTTAATTGTTCGTATATCGGCTGGTGTTCCCGTTTTCTGCTGGAACTACCCCACGGATTAGACCGCGTTGATACTTCACCCATTATTTTCCAACCTGCTCCGCGTAAAGAAGAACCCGACTCAGATTGCAATGTATACGTCACCATGCGCTTTCCGCCCATTTGTTGCCAGACTCGCCAGCACCTCCCGTACAAAAACGAACAAGTGTTCTTCGGCGCTGCGTCCAACACACAAACCCGTAACACTTCAGCCGTGAACCCATCATCCAGCATACGGGCAACTGGCCTTCCAGCCATGGCAACCCCGACAAGATCATTGTCATACACAGCACCGAGCGCAAACCGATACCCGATTTTCACGGGTTTGTTATGCCTGTGGTGTTGATCAACGAAATTGTTCGCATCCTTGATCGTTATGGGAAACAACTCCAGCTTCATCCGATAAACCTGTTTGACTTCTTTAGGTTAAACTCACGGGTGACAATTTGTAAATTCTGGTGAACGTGCAGCCCAGACCCTTCGCGCCCGTTTCGATCATTAAAATGCAACGGGAATATGTGATCAACGTGCCATGTATTCTTTCCATCACGTTTATTTAATCTGTAAGCATCACTATACACTGCATTGATTTTAAAATGATTAGCCCATTTAGGTGTTGCGCGTTCTTCGCGCTTCTTACCTTCGTATCTCTTTTTTGACACACGAATAGCTTCACGCCGGATATTGTCCAGCTTATACTTATACGCCATGTCATATGAATTTGTTCGGGTTGTCAGCACAAACAGCCGAGCATTTGCATCTGCGGCTGGCTCATCACGCTTCAAGTGGTGCATTAGGTCATAGCACTCAGGCTGCACTCGCAACTTCACCTTAAACACATTCCTGTACAACTGCTTCTGATCTGTTCGTACAAATAACATCTCGCAACTGATGTCATGCGTGTTACCGTACAATGAACTACCGTGCTTATCCGTATCTTTGACCAGCATCTTGTAGAACACATCAGGCTCATCTCGCCCCACCTTGGATGCCTCGACCAAACCGCCCACCACTGGGATATACTCATGGTTAATGTGTTTATTTATCTTTGAACCTTCTTTGTGGTGCGTCTTATAATTTGCATAATAATCATCATGCGCGACAACATACTCCTCTGGCAGTTTGTCCACTGCGTCCCTGCGTTCAACAAACCACTCAACAATACGCTCATGCCCCTTAATATTTGGGGCGATTGTAATACCCGCTTTCTTATCCATCTTTCATGCCCTTCAACAAATGACAGATGACATCCACTGTCCAACCGTTTCCTAACATTTTGTAGCGTTGCGTGTTGCTCACATGCGCTGTGTAGCCATCAGGAACTGTTTGCAGTCTTTCGCACTCAGTAACTGTTAGCTTACGCCACATCAGCCGCATATCATCGCTGTACGCATCCTCGTAACGGCCTTCCGGCAATGGTGACAACAACGTGTCCTTTTCCACTGTAGATAGGCAACGTGACTTGTCCACCTGATGCACTTCTAAGCACTGCGTGATCGGAACGTCCTTGTCGTTATCTTTACGGACACCATCTTTTATACGGCGACCAACAATAGACGCTGGATAAAGAACAAAATTATTATTTTGCCACGATGAACCAGTCATTGACGGAACCTTACCGTTATGCGCTCTTACACCGCCTTTATTAGCCCCACGCGGCAATTGCAAAATCTTTGGCTCTAGGTTCCCACCACTAGCCGCGCACAAACTTGGTGCCTTGCCATCAGGATGGTACACCCTACGGTTGTAACCATGACCCTTTAAATCAGCCTCGCCAGCCAAGATCAATCCAGAATTGTTCGTGTTTTCATCTAAATCAAAAACCAACTGGCGACGATGCTTTTCAAAATATGACTTTAAATTACCGCCCTTAAAATAATTCGCGTCAATGCAATGTGACTTCTCGCGGTCAACGAATCCATTCTCCAAAATATCTTTCAGAACAATTCTTCGGTTTTCTGGCAACGACCTGACAGGAATATTTGTCCAGTACAGCCGATCCCTATTCTGTGCAGATACCAGATTGCTGTTAATCCGAACTGGCTTGACCCCAAGATGCTCAGAGATGATATCTTGAAACTCCCGCTTCATGTTTACGTTTTCCAGCAGGAACCACTTTGGCTTTGACTCCTTTAATACCCGAACAAATTCAAAAAACAATTTGCTTCGCGGGTCATCAAAGTTAAGCCGTTTGCCAGCCCACGAAAAACCTTGGCACGGACTGCCCCCGATCAATAGATCAATTGGCGCACCATCAAACAACTCAGGCCAGATTACATCACGAACATCACCGACATGCACTGTATCTGGATAATTAGCCTTTGCCACCTTCATGGCATACTTGTCCACCTCTGATGCCCAATAGTTAGAAACGGCAAAGCCGCACCGCTCAAGAGCGATGCGACCGCAAGACATACCATCAAACAAACTTATGACATTCATTTGTTGTCGTCCCCGATAAATAGAAAACCTGCATCATTGCCTTCTGGGTCACAACTAACCTCTATTGTTAGCAAACCATGAATAGGGTGATTTACTTTAAATGTTGGAAAGCCGTCTTTACTCATTTCAAAGTGAGTAATTTTTCCACCACGCAACTGACCGTAATATTTTTCCATATAATTAGAAGTTTGGCTCATAGACAACTCCTTCCATAAACTTGGTGTTGAGAATTTTGAACCGTTCCTTCAAATGTGAAGTGTCGCGGCCTTCCCACTCAGCATCATTAATCTCTGATGCCAACCTCATCATTTGATCCTGTACGGAAATCAGGCGATCATCCTGTTGACTAACATCATCTAACATTACCCGCGCTCCTCTACATCAAAGTTAAACAGAGAATTTACAGAGTTAGCCCTGTCAATCAGCTTGTGCATATCACCGACCCACACATACTCAGAACCTTCAAACTGCATTGTTTCACCAACGCTAGACGCGATTTCCTTCAAGTCTTTTACAGCTTGGATCATGTCTGGTGATAAGTGACCAATCATTTTGTCACGCGCTTTTGAAGCCTTTTCGCGCTCTTTTCTGTGATGCTCGATTAGCTCTTCGTGCGTCATTTCTTTTGTATCTTTAGACATTTTTACCTCGTTTGTTGTTAAGCATTTATTCGTATATAGCAACTATTGCTATGTTAGTCAACATCTGTTGACTTAAAAATATGAGTTTCTTTTTTGTCCACTGTTCCGTGCTTGTCCCAATCGGTAATAACGCTATCGCCAAAGGCATCGTCTGGCAGATCTTTTGTCGCCTTTATCCACGCCTCTCTGTTGCGTTGCCTGTCCTTTCTATCGTGATATTCCAGACTTACCGTGACTCGATTATCAATGTGAACAAACTTGCTGCCCATGCTTTTTTTTCTCCACTGCACATGCTAATTTAATACTATAATTATCGTAAATGATAGGGCGTGATAGTCGCCTTGTAAATAAAAAATTAGGGCAAACCATGAAAAGAAAAGAGATACTTGACACAGCCAAGAGCTATGTCACGAAAGACCGGGCGTCGCAGCACGGGGATATGGAGAACAATTTTAAGACTATTGCCATGTACTGGTCAGTACATCTTGACACCCCAGTCACTGCGGCTGACGTTGCTGTTATGATGGCATTACTTAAAATTGCTCGTATTCGGTCAAACGAAAGCCACGCCGACAACTGGATTGACGGCTGTGGCTATCTTGCTTGTGGTGGTGAGCTTACAACTGATTAGCGTTTATGTGCGAAGCACTGCCATGTGGCTCCATGATCACTGCTATGCCAGGCCTGCTGCGACCCACAATACGAACAAGTGTGCGTAATATGTCGAGCCTTTGGCTGCGAGTCTTGTTTCTTCGACAGCTCATCCAGTATTTTTTTCTTGAATGGAGTCGCGTATTCCCCGAACAAATCCCCGATGTCAGACATTATCCCGACCTGTTACTGGCTCATACTCGCCCCGTGACATAAGACCCCGAACATCGCCCAGCCAAATCTTACCGCCTGTTGCCGTCAACTGGAACTTGTCAATACGACCAGAGCGATGCAAATCCCGAACATAGTTTTCCAACACAGACTTACTCAATCCCTGCAATGCTTCTGGGGCGTCTGCGTCTTCTACACGCTTTGACACAGCGTTGTTGCCGCTCATATGCGTCAGCGCAATACCGCTATCTTCGCACTGAACAATCCATTCATACATTGCGTCCAGCTTAATCTCACGAGCAGACCCTGAATCCAGCGCTTGGATTTGTTCGGTTTTATCAACAAGCAGCCCAGTCATAGGATCGCGTACAAAATGCCGAACATTTCTACTGGCAGGGCCGTTAGACTTTACAACAGCGCCGTCAAAACATGTGTTCCGCTGATACGGAACCCCGAGCCGATCACACGTTTTTTGACCACGAGCAGAGTCAACTTGCCATAATGCAAAGGCAGACCGAACACCATCTACAAGCGCACTTGTACCCCGAATGAGATTACGGGCTTGCTCTGGTGTTTTGATTACTGCGTCATCTTTAACTTTGGTCATGTGGTGACACATTAACACCGATGCCCCTGTTTCTGTGGCAATCTGAGCCAGCAGACCAGTAAGCGCAGCACCAGCCGCTGGATCAGCGTTTACGTCTGCATGTACGAAAGACGCCAACGGATCAAACACAATTAATTTCAGATCGCTCATCTGTAAGATTTGTTCGTAAATTTTTTCAAACTCTTGGCTTGTGTTAAATTCACCGTTTGATTCTGACAAGATGGGAAACACACCCCCGACATTTGGTAACGGCACAATCTTTAAGTCATATGCGTAATCCATACGCTCCATCATAGGATCAAGTCTGTCAATTCTGCGGTGCATTTCGGATTCGTCATCTTCTGCGGTAAATATAACCACGTTACCGAACTCACGAACCAGTCCTCCAAAAGTGTTAGTCATAGGCTTACCCGATGCAATCTTCATCCCCATATCCAGAGTCATCATGCCCTTACCAGCGTCACCTGCGGCAGAGAAGATGATCGGCACACCCAACGGAAATGTACCATCAATCAGGAACTTCTGAATTGGTGCGTCACCACTAAACCGTGCAGCAGAGAATGTATCGTCAAGCAAATTAATGGCGACCTTAGTAGGTTTTGCTTTCGTGCTTACGAACTCTTCAATGTCAAACCCTTCAGAGATTGCGTCAGAGGCATCCCAACCATCGGGCTTGCCCATTGGAGGCGTCAGCATTGTCACAGACCTTACGCCTGCGGCTAACGCCAAATCCTGAATAAGATCAGCCAGCTTCTTGCCTGCTACGTCATTGTCAGGCCATAAGATTAACTCTTTGCCTTGCAACGGGGAGAAATCATATTGTGTGGCGGTTCGCTTTGTCAGCGCACCCGCACCACCAATTGTACATGTTGCGCTATAACCAGATGCGTTTAAAGCATCAGCGCACTTCTCACCCTCGACCCAAATTACACGGCGTGATGCCAACACATTTGGGATATTGTACAGAGGCCGCACATCAGGAAACTTGGAATATGGTGAACCGTCAATGAATGGCCTAAACTCTTTTTTAGGCTTGCCATTAGTATTTAGAACTGGATTGCCATCCACATCCTTTACATTGTAGCGGCGCACTGATACCAGCACTTCACCATCTGCATTGGTGTATACATATTCAGCGTCATATGGTGAATTTGCATTGAACTGTTGCTTAAACGGATTTTCAACCGAGCCGTTATCCCGAACAACTTGCGTTGCTGTATGATCTAGATATGTACTAAACATATCTTTGATCTCGCCGAGCTTCATGCCACGCGCTTCCATCAGGATCTTTACGATACCCCCAATCCCGACACCGCCATTAAAATCCTGCCCCTTCATAAAATGTGGGGAATGCGGATCAATGTTTATTTTTAACGATTGCCCAGGATCACCTAATAAAGACCCAAGATAGAATGTATTGCCATGAACCCGACCAGCAGGAAACGTATCGCGTAAGATACGAATTTGTTCGCTTTTCGGAACTCGGCGAGAAATATCTTCTACTAAATTATTTGATGAAATACTAGATGTAGTATTGCCAAACCTAACCACACTCATTATATTGTACCTCGTTAAGCATTGTTTTACCTCATGGGAGGCAGGTCATTTCCGAACACCTGTCTCCCATTTTTTTATTCAGACCAGCAAGTATCTCTAAAGTCGCAGAACTTACAACCAAAATAGTCACTGTTTTGCGCTACACGCGGCAACATCTCATTTGCACGGGTAGCTTTAATAATGTTTACAGCCTTGTCACTAGTAGACTGTGCAAGCTCCGCATTAAACGGCATAAGCTCTATATAGATCTCACTTGTGTTTTTGTTCATAACTGTAAAGCAGCACGGGTGTTCTGATAAATCCATGTATGCCTGATATAAAGCAACCTGCGCTGCGTATACAGGGTTAGCAATAGCCACGCCTTTACGAACAAATTCGTTAAATTTCTTGTCCGATGCTGATTTGCACTCCCACAGCATAGGGTATCCAATCGGCAACGGTCCTCCAACTATAACGCCGTCGATGTGTCCACGAACTTCGCCGTCAGCCGTATCAAACCCAAATTGTTCGCCTTTCAGCTCAGTACGCAAATCAAACCCAGCGTCACGAAACATGATGATCATTAAATCTTCAACACTGTGACCAAGAGCAAATGTTCGTAATGTTTTTGCTGGAAAGCCCCGACCTTCATCAACTTCTTGATTCATATATCTGTACTGAAGTTTACGAGCGCAAGGATCACCCAAAGAAGATGCGCCAAGATATTTCCGGCGAGGAGATTTAAACTCCTTATCCTTTATACCTCGATCAAGCTCTTGAATAATATTTGCCGCATCTTCAGAACGGTATGTCCGCTTCGCTTTCAATGCAGAATCTGCCGCCTCCATGTCGGAGGTAAACTTCTGTAAGGTACTCATTAGAGTAGACATCTTCCAGCCCTTCTATTGCTTGAATCACCACAGCGATTGCTACGATTTCATCTTCAGATAAATCGCAAAGCCGCTTGTCCCAACCGATGTTAGTAAACAGCTTTCCAATTGTTTTTAGTGGAGAGTGATGGTGCCTTCTGCGGTTGCTATCCCCCATGTTTCTTCGTCCCCTTCTATACGGCTAAAGCCTATGATGTACATAATACTATCGCCAAAATATATTTCTGCTTCACCGTCCACAAGCATATTGTCATAACGCTCTATATAATCAGTAATGGCATCCATAACGCAATCATGCACTTCCTGACCATCATTTGGATCTTTCACTTGCACAAAACAAGATATGTCAATTTCAGTATCATCAATGAGATTTAGCTTCACTTGCAAGTTGCCTCTGTTCATCATTTATGGCTTTCTGAGCTACGTCATTGACATATGTGTCAATAAATCTTTTATTCCAAATATAATTCAGCATACACGCCGCTTTATATTTAGTCCACGAGAAGTCAAAAGCGCCTACATGCACTCCGTGCTTGTTCAACTGGACACGTTGCTTTTCGCTGACACGATCATTAAGCCAGCGCTTACTTTTCTTAGCGCTGTCGCTATTTTCATTTACTCTCATAAAATCATCAGCCGCTGCCATAACTTGCCTTGTGCTTCCGATGCTAATAACTCTAACTCTACCGTCATTCTTTTTAACCAAGGCAACAGAGGCACATGTTGTCTCTGCGACTAAAGAAAATCCATTGAACCCAGATGACGACCAACAAGATCCTGTGCCAAACAAATCAATCCACCGGAATGGCGACCTCTCCATAAGATCAACTTCAGTAAGTTCAAATGAGTCAAGATCCTCTAGCGGCATCTTCTCGCCATCTTGCGCTTCATAGCCGCAAATAGGGCATTCTTTTGCAGATAAAGGAATTGAGCTACCACACCCAGCACAATCTTTTTTGGGCTGATCACCGTTTAACTCACCACCATCAAGATTGACTAAATCATCCAAAGATCCATGCGTAAGAACCGATGTGCCAAAGTCCATGACAACACAGTTATCTTTAATGACATCAGGGAACTCTTCCTGATCAATCGTGCGTAAGCCTCGACCGATCATTTGCACCATTGTCGCTTTATACGAACATGGGCGAGTCAGCATGACACACGACACAGGCGGGGCATCAAACCCCTCCGTAAGCACAGCAACATTAACTACAACTTCTATATCTCCATGAGCCAATTCATGTAAAATCTCTTCACGTTCATGGCTTGGAGTGTCCCCAGTTACAGTAGCGGCCTTTACATTGGCATCAAGGAACTCTTCACATAAATCTGTTGCATGTTT
>VMHT01066943.1_pt1 | contig 12734 bp, 12 predicted proteins | sample 4693611 | NCBI WGS metagenome assembly VMHT01 (sample SAMN12280063, study PRJNA550983) | marine metagenome | isolation source: seawater sampled from same location over 5 years 0.02-0.2 micron viral filtrate | place: USA: collected off the coast of southern California halfway between the port... ... | reverse complement strand
CACCATTATCGTATTCCACGTTCGCAAATCCAAGCAATAAATTTTTAAAATTTAGCGATCCTCAAAGAAATCTATTTGTATATATATGGCGGATTATTTAGCAGAAGTAACAATGCCCCCCAAAGAAGAAGTTTTTAAAGATCCAACACCTCCACCCTCACCTGAACCCGTGATAACAACAGAAGAACCAGTGTTAATTCAACAAGAATCAGAAGAAGAAGAGGATGCTATTCTTGAAGAACCAGTTAAAAAAGAAAAACTTAAAAAAGAAGATATCTTTAAAAAGCGGAAACCACCCGAGATACCCGAAAACATACCGCCTCCCGTGATAAAAGAAGTCAAGCAGAAGAAGAAACGGGTTCTATCTGAAAAACAGTTAGCAACTTTGGCGAAGGGTCGGGAAACGGCAAAAAGGAATAGACAGGCGAAGAAGAAGACGGTGCCTAAAAAAGAAGAAGCACCACCGCAGGCGGTTCTCGAAAGACCTGATCCTCCACCAACGCCCACGGCGAAGCCAGCCGAACCAAAATTAGCACGGACGCAGTCTGTATCTTACACACTTGAAGATTTAGAAAACGCTACCGAAAAAGCAATTGAGAAATATGAAACCAAACGAAAGGCACGAAAGGCAGTGAAACGGAAAGAAGAAGCAGATAGAAAACACGAAGAAAAGGTTTTCAAAGATATCCATAGTGCGATATCCAAAGCCCCGTCTGCTGACCCTTGGGCATCATGTTTTCAGTAATTATTTACCAATTTTTTTCAAAGTCATTTTGTGACTTTCACTGAAAGATTTACCTTCCTTCATTAACTTCGTCATCATTGCGATATGCTTTTTAGTGTGGTGTTCAGAGTGACGCTTCAAAGCGTCCATTTGTCTTTGGGTTAATTCTTTACGCTTCCCCTGCTTCGCCTGAGGTGGTTTCCTCTTAGAGGGCGGTTTCTTAGCGGGAGAAGATCCATACATTTACTACTTATGTAGAAATCTTTTCACACCATACTTTTTTAAAAAATGAAATTGTGATTATAATAGTATGAAACTATTATAATGACTACTTACAAGCAAAAGTTTAACAAGAAATACGGGTTTAAACGAGACGCACCGCATTCATTGGCAGAAATTAGCAGATTAACAGGATATAAATTATCGGGGTTAAGAACTATCAAAAAAAAGGGACAAGGGGCATTCAGAACAAATCCTCAAAGTGTTCGCCCACAGGTCAAGTCCGCTACCCAGTGGGGGATTGCCCGTGTGTATTCCGCAGTTATGGGAGGCAAGGCGAAAAAGATAGATCAGAAACATTTAATCCGAAAGTGATTTCTCCATATGAACAGAACAATAGAGACCTTCCTTACATTTCTTACCACATTCCTGACCCTTGCGTTTTCCTCTACCGATAATATAAATACACGTTTCAGTAACTGGTTCAGGTAATGGCTCAGGCTCAGGCTCAGGCTCTTGCACGACTTCGGGCTCGGGCTCAGGCTCAGCAGGCGGGACCAATTTGGCTAATTTTGCTAATCTTTTTTCTTCTTTTCTTTTTCGCAGTAATTCTTTCCTTGACGGCATTTTATAATTCTCAATAGATTTTAAAATTTCACTAAAAAAACAAAAATATCTTTTCATATAAATGACCGAAGATATCAAGTTTGTAATACCTTCTTTTCAACGTCCGTTAAAGTTCCAAGAACAAACACTATCCTACCTTATGAGGCACAAAGTTCCTAAACAACAGATCTATACGTTCTTACGTTCAGACGATCAACATTTGGATGAATATCTCAAAATTAAAGAAGTCTGCCACGTAGTTTCAGAAATCAAAGGGATAGGGAAGACCCATAATTATATCACAGAGTATTTTAATGAAAATGATTTCATTGTAGAAATAGACGACGATTTGGTTGATTTGATTGATAAAAATAAGAATTCAGTAGAAGACTTCCTCCAACTCTGTTATAAAATGAAAATGATTATGCTTCACACAGGGATTTCTTACGGTGGAACTTATCAGTGTGATAATACTATGTTTATGGGTCAGTGTGGTGAATTCACAACAGATCTAAGGTATATGCTTGGTTGCCTCAGATTTAGGTTTGTTCGGAAAGACATCCAATTGGAGACCAACTATGCGGAAGATTTTGAAAACTGTATTCTTCACTATATCAAAGACGGTAAAATCCTGAAAAATAACTGGATTGCTCCCAAGACCAATAACTATTCTAACGGTGGTTGTGACGGTGACGGTAGAAACATAGACACAGAAAAGGAAGATAAAGAACTTTTAGCAAAAGTTTATCCTGATCACTGTAAATTATTTCAGAGAAAAAACGGAAGATTTGATTTAAAATTATCAGTTTCAAAAAAAAATCTTTTGAAAAAGTAAATGATTGGTTGTATCTGTGCTTCACCTTCTTCTGATAAATTGGTATCATTCAGAAAAGAATTCCTAGAAGAATGTAAGGTGTATGTAGAAATAGGAGTCCTCTACGGAGGCTCACTGATAGAACAAATGAAAGAAGAAGAAAAGTGTTTGTTTGTGGGAATAGATCCCTATACTGGTTATTATGGGAATTCATACGATCCACACAGAGGAGTTGATCTTTCAGACCATATTGGAGTTGTAAAGAAGAACTTAGACGATAATAACCCACACCAACACGATTACCTGCTAATCAAAGGTAAATCAGACGACGTTATTGATCAATGCCCTGATAACATAGATTATCTTTTTATTGACGGTGACCATTCCAAAGAAGGGGTAATGCGTGATTTCAAGAACTATCAGAGCAAGGTTTCTCCCAAAGGTATAATCGTATTTGATAACTATAATGATTCAGCATGGCAAGGGGTAACCGAAGGAGTGGATGAAATCCTCCCTCAATATCCTGAATGGGAAACTGTGAAAGTGATTGGTTGTTCTTTAATCGCAAGAAAAATTTAATATTTCAATCATGAAAAACAATTCTATGAAACATATAAATGAATACACCAGTAATTCGCCCAGTCATTCCACCCGAAGAAATTAAGACAGATCAGCCCGAAGTCCATCCACACCTTCCCCAAATTGACGGTCCGGGTGGAGGATCTCTACTCCTTATGGTTAGTCCAGTCCGCACAGGGAAATCAACCATTATCAGTAATCTACTCTTGGGTGATTCAGAAATGGGTTTCTATGACGCACAAGAACGTTTCCATTCTACTACCATTATCAGTAATACGATTGCGAATGACGTGACCAGTAGATTTTTAGCGAAAGCGTTTGATACATACGATAATTATAATGATCAGATTATTGAAGGAATTATTAATCAACAGAAATCATATGATAAAGAAGATCAACCTGAAATTGGAGTAGTCCTTGACGATTGTTTGGGTTCAATCCGCCGTGAAGCGTCTATCAACCACCTTGCTTCCCGTTTCCGTCATTTCAATATTAAACTCTTGATTATCAGTAGTCAGAATTTTAGGGCGTGTTCTCCAATTATTCGTCAGAATGCTACCAATGTGATTGTAGGTAGTCCATTCCCTAATGAAAAGGAATTGGGTAAAATGGCAGAAGAATATGGTGACGTGTTCGGTGGAGCCAAGAACTGGTTAGAAATCTACAAACGGGCAACTCCCGAAAGATATAATTTCCTTCATATGGATTTCCAATCTAATCCGCCCAAGGCATACCGTAACTTTGAAACTTTGATCGCAGAAGGTCAAAACCTTACCGAAGTCGTGCAAGAGTCTGCCCCCGAACCTGAACCTGAATAATTAATCTTTTAAAATATCCTTTTTCTTAATATATTCTACACATTCATATAAAATGGATATGTATGGTATTTCAGACGCGGTCTTACACGAAAACGAACTTCACACCCAAGCAGTTCAAACGGCAAAAATTCGCCAAGATAATTTTAAAACGGCGACACAGAATTTCAATCAATTGAAGGCAAACCTTACGGGACAGGATACTCGTTCTGACGAAAAAGATACCGCAGAAGGTGTAACTAATCTTTCACGTGCGTTTCAAGTTGGTAGAGCGACTACTGAATATGGTAAGGGTTTCCTTGCGGGAAGACCTTTTGCTCGGACTGGTATGTCTCTTGGTTCAAGTCATCAGTTAGGAATGGCAAATTTAAAGGACGTAGCAGAAGTCAAAGCACTTCCAAGCGTAGTCACAAAAGATTTATCGGGTGTTGAAGGTGTCGCCCAAAAAGGTTTGAAAATTGCGGGAGCGGGTGAATCAACTGCTTTTGTGGGAGGTAAGGCATTGGGTAATCTTGGGGCGGGAATTGACGTTGCTAAGGGAGTTGATAATCTAATTCAGACGGGTAATGTTTTTAAAGACGCTGATACGGGTAAAATGGAAAGCAAAACCGATATAGCGGGAGATCTTCTAACTGTTGGAGGTGGTCTGTTGGATGTCGCGGCGGCATTCACAGGGGGATTATTAGTTCCAGTCGCGGCGGCGGTTAATCTTGCTGGTGCGGGGACCTCAACAGCGGGGTCCATTGAAGACGAAAGTAAAGCAAAAACTGCTCTTGCCCAAAAGAAACCTGTGGCACCTCCTTCCGGCCCGATTGCCCCTGAATATGAAACCCTTGGATTTGTTGCGAACATATCACACGATCCAACTAAATCTATCGCTGCCCGATAAGTTTTTAATTTTTTCACTTGAAAATATTATATTAACTACATTATAAAATATGAGTTTTTGGACCGCCGAAGATAAAGTGCCTGTTGAGCAAAAGAAAGTAAGTGTTCCCGCGACCCACGGGCTGAACTACCAGCCAGGTCAGAAGATTGAATTTGAAATCCCCGCTGGATTAGGTTTCATTCAACCGAAAGAAAGTTACCTCCGTTTTGACGTGAAACTATCCGCCCCTACCACTGCGGACGGCAGACAAACCCGCCTCCAATTAGACCAGCAATTAGGTGGTCAGGTCCTTATTAAGGATCTCCGTGTTTATTCGGGTGGTGCGGGTCGCATTCTGTTAGAGGAGTTCCAAGATTATAACTGCCTCACGGCGGTCAAATATGATTATGAAACCAATGATACCATTAAGTCCAAGCGTTCTTTAACCGAGGGAGCGGTTGTCTATAACCCCGCTACTCGTTCAACCACGGGAATGGAACAGGATTCATTACAGAATTTAGGAACAAACCCTTACTGGCAGACTCCGCAGTCTGCTTCGGCTGTTGTTGGTGACGAAGACTGGGACGAATTTGAAACTGTGAAGTGTCTTCTTCCCCTCAATACGGGTATCTTTCAGAATGACAAGATCTTCCCCGTTGGTATGACGGACGGATTAATTGTTGAAATTATCCTTGAAAGTGCTGAACGTTCTATTAAGTGTCTTGATACCACCAGCAAGTTTCGTAAGTTATGGGGCAATCCTGTCTTCCTTTCTGCTTCGCAGGGTGATCCCGCGGTTGGTCTTCCCAATTCTGCCCCATTATACCCAGTAGCGGTAAATGGTTCTGCTTTTGACCAGTTCCTAATCCGCCGTGATAATCTAATGGGTGTGAATGCGGACGTTGGTATTTCTAATTTCCCTTTCGTCAAGGGTGAAGAAATTAGATTTTTTAACGCTTCTACGGGCACGGATAATCCGCCAACGGGAGCAGTCGGCACTACTCGCCCTCGGATTACGGGAATTGAATATGTGACGGGAACCACGAATGCTATAAAGGTGACTCTTAATGGAACTTACCGCCCCACGACTACTCTTACAAGGTCGGACGTTCTCTATTCTATGACCATTGAAAATTCTTCCATAGATTATTCCCCGTCGTATGAAATTACCAATTGCGAATTTATCGCCCAGCAGGTCACAATGCCTGCGGGATATACATCCAAACTTTCGTCTATGATGAAGGAAGGTGGTTCTATGAATTATGATTTCCTTTCGTGGAGGAACTACAAGATCTCCCAGATTGCTACGGAAAAGGTTGCTACTCTACGAATTCCACTAACGGAATCCCGTGCTAAATCTCTGTTATGTGTCCCAACTTGTGCTCAGGTTCTTACAAAACGCGATTTAATCCTTGGTAAGAATGGTCCTACTGAATCGTTTAGTCGCACTTCTACTCTGTTATCGGTCAATGGTTCTCTGTCCCAACAGGCTTACCCGCAAAACGCGAACAAATCTAACAGAATGGGTTATGTTGGTATCACCGATCACTTACAGCGTTATCAGTTATTCTATGACGGTAAATTGAACCCGAATAGAAAGGTTGAGTGTGACAGACTGACCAACTTAGCTTCGCTGGACCAGCAACCGCTCATTGAGTTGGAAAAGGCACTTGTTATGGGAGGTATTCGCCCTCATTCCATGCTGGCGTTCCAGCGTAATTTCGTGATTGGTCGTGCTCTGTCTTTACAGGACGGTGTTTATGACGCTCGCGGTAAGGACTTCCAACTCCAACTTGAATACACGGGGACGACTGCTCCCGCGTTCAATAAACTTTGGATGTGCTGGTGCGGACACCTCCGCCGAATTGAAATCAAGGGCAACGCGATTGCTCTACAAACCTAACGATTTTTTAAAATAATTTGTTTTTCTTTTCTTTCTAATTCATAGTATAAAAATGAGTTCAGGATATACCACGCATCAAGAGATTGTCCCAAGCAATATTACGAGCGACGGCACTTTGTCGTATGCTAACGGTCAGCCCACAGTCCAGTTCCTTATTGGCGAACAGGAAAGATTTATCGTTCCGGGTTCTATTCGCTTTGTAGGTGAATTCAATGTGTTCAAGAAGGTTGGTGGAGCGGGTGTCGGTATTGTCCCGCTGGAAACGGATAAAATCCAAATTAATGAACTGCTTGGTCTAAATTCGGTCATAGACCAGTTGAATATATTTTCACAGAAAACGGGTCAGACCATTGAGAGTATTAACCACTGGAACAGGATGATGTCTTCCTATCTATCGGTTACCCAGTCCCAGGCAGACTTTTCCGGGCACAGTTGGGATCAGGCACTCCGTTATCCCAATCAGAAATTTCAGAACCTTGGTGCTGTCGTCAATCCTCAGGCGGCGAGTGCTTCGGGTGGTCTTTCACCGAACACTTTTTGCGTCCCTCTGGTATGCGGTCTATTTTTAGGTCAGGACCCAATCCCTCTTTCGGGAACGTGGGGCGTTGGTGGTCTTCGCGTTGAGATCCAGTTAGCACCTGACAGCAATGTTCTATTTTCGGGTGACGGCACTGATACTGCCCTCCTAGAAGCATACTATGAACTCAAAAATGTTCGTCTAATCTGTGAAACCCGTATTCCCCCGCCTGACCAGTTAAGTCAATTAACACGGGCGACCAGCAATACTTTCGTCTATAACACGATTACTTCCTACTATCAGACGATCAATTCAACTAACGCCACGCTCAATTTCAATCTTGCGTTAAGTAAGGTCTTGGGTGTCTTTATGAATGTTGTTCCAGCAAGTCACATTAATAATCTTGTTCAGGACGGATTAGCAAGTCTTCCATTTACGAATTCTACTGGTGCTATGGCGAAGGTCAAGCAGTTGGTCTTTACTCGGGCGGGTGAGCGTTACCCTCTTCAATACAATGTGGATACACTCCAAAAAACAGATCTTTCCAACAATATTGCCGATGGTCAGTTGGTTCGGAATTATATGGATAGCGTGTTGGCATTCGCCAAGATTGGCAGGTCTTCCGTTACACCGCAGAATTTCAGATATCAAACTATGACAAACGCATTCTTACAGGCAAAACAATTCACGGAGGGAGGTTCCCAGTTCGGTTTAGGTGTTGCTTATGATACCATTTCCGATCAGGGAATCGATTTTTCTATGGTTCCGTTTGGCGTTCAAATGGAATTGGATTTGACGACTGATTCGCCCAATGCTATTTTCCTTTTCGTTCATTCCAAGCAGACTGTCCTTTCTACTCCGCAGGGTATCCAAGTTCTAAAATAAACTTAATTGAGTTTTAAAATTTTCTATCTTTATTTCTTATGTAGTAATCATTATAAATAATGAGTGCTGATCCTTCTTCTGATGTAGTTCCTGCTGGTCCTGCTCCCAGTCAAATTCCCGATATCATAAAAATAGGTTCTGTTCCGTCTGATACCTCTATTGACGTTGAAACTTCTATTCTTGAACCCGTTTCGTTCTCACAGAGCCAGTGTCATTTCGTTTTAGAAAACAAGGGTATCCTTCACAGTAATTCTCGGATTACCTTTGCCCTTGATAATGCTTCAATGGGTGACCTCAATGCTTTGGACCACTGCTTCTTCCCTCCTGGTGTAGGTGTCCATTCGTTACTTCAACGTGTCCGCCTTGCCGTCGGTGGAAAAACTATATCTGAAATTGAAGATTTTAATGAATTCATGGCGTATGAAAGTATCTTTATCGCCCCTGAAACGGCTAAGGAAAGGGAACAGGTTTTCTCTGGGCGTGTTGCTAACTCTGTTAGACCTTGCCTGAATGAGCGTGTTGATGCCCAAGGAAAATATCAGAATGCTTCTAATTCTGCTTCCAATACAGAGTCCGTTTTTGAGGCAAGAAGTCAAACCATTGATAATGGTATTGATTTAGATTATGACGCTGACGCTCGTAGGGTGGGAGGTATCGCGAAGGGTGTTGATCCTCAGCCGAGTAAATGTATCTACGGGTGGCAGAATCAGAATAATGATAACCACCCCGTTTTCTCCGTTCTGTTAGCGGATCTGTTCCCCTTCCTCAAAATGAACCAACTTCCTCTGTATATGATTGACGAACAGGTCACTGTCACTTTGACCTTTGAGCCGAAGGCGTGGGAAGGTTATAAACTGGTTGCTCCTATACCAGCAAGTCACAGAATTACCAAGACAAGCCTTACTCCTACTCCCAAACGCGACGCCAATATTGATCGGAACCAAGTGAAACTAATTGCTGATTATATCTACTACCCGCAGGAAATGATGATGGCGTATCAGGCGGCAAATCAGGATATGTCTTTCACCTATGTGGATTACCAGTTCGTCAAGCGGACAGTTGCCCCTGCGGAAATGTCTTCTGCTGGTGGTCTGATACAGAACCTTGGTGGTGCTGGTCGTATCGTTAATAAAGTTATTGTTGGTTGTATGGATCCCGATAACGACGACGGCTTCCTACTCAACAAGTATCACGCAAAAAATCCCGATATTACCGCTACAACTGCGGGACAGGTCACGACGAATTTACGATACAACGACCTCTTCTTGTTCCCCATTGACGTTTCTAACTATTCCCGTCATTTCCATAATGTATTTTCTGCCGAAGGTAGAATGCCCCACCTTCCACGTGGATGGTATTCCGGCGAAGGTGCTGAAATTACTGGTTCCAGGAACGATAACGACCCCAGGGCGTTCTGTCAGTTTGAGGAATATGGTGACCTTGATAGTCTTGACGGTTTCTTCTTTTGGACGGCATACCGCCTCAACCGCAACGAGCGGGTCAATTCCCGTGGTATTGAACTCTATGATAGACGGGTTACAAACGACGATACATTCCTTCTCCACGCTTACCTCCAAGTTGTTCGTATGGCTTCCCTACGCCAGGGAGTAATGACGGTCACTTACGCTTAGGCATATTAAGGTATCCATAGTTATCGTCATTCTGAATAATATTCAGACGCATAAGGGCGAATAAACATTTTCTGAATAAGTTATGTTCTTCATAGGTTATTCTTTTCTTCTTTTTTTTATTCTTATAAAGTGTTTCACAATACACTTTATAAATCAAGACTTGTCTTTTGATCGGAACTCCCTTCGTTTCTCTAATTAAATATTCTCCTTCTTCCATATAGTCTTTGTCTGCTTCGCTTGCTGTTTCTCTTTCAAACATACTGATTAATAATCCATTCCAAAATAGACTGACGGAACCATATTCACTTTCACGTAACATTTACTCTGCTATGGAATTTAAAATTCAAAACAATCAAATTTTATATATGATTCCTATAAATGAGTGGATACACCGATCAAGTTGTCTTGGAATGTTCCCGAACAAGTTCCGCCGAGGGTAGAACCAATAATAATAAAAATCCTGCCGAATTTACAAACGATCTTGGCGACGGGGTTGTGTTAGAAATTGGAGACGAAATAGAACTCCATTCTGCCTATGTATCAGAATTAGGAGCTCAGGCAGGTTCAATTGAAATCAAGGATAGGGTCACGGGGGACATTGTCCCTGTGTATCATACTGCCTATGAAAAGGCGGTTCCCGATATCAATATCCCAACTGGTTTTGAATGGGAAATTGGATTTCTTAACAGATCAGAAATTAGGATAAATGATAAAGAAACTTTTATGGTAGTTAGTCCTTACAAGACTACCAATGGAGAATTTACTATGGCTCTTCCACGCCGATATTGTTTTGAAAATCATAATGATAATCGTAATTGGAATTATTTTGCGACTACGGAAGCACCTTTCACCAATAATTTAGGAAATGTCAAAAACACTTTGGATGTTCAGACACTCACTGGTATTGATCAGCACCCCAGTCAGTTCTGTCCCGACGATTACGAAATCGTATATAGAACAGGATTTCTTCCACCTGCTCCCTTGATTAAAAAGGGACAAATCAAAAATAATAATCAGCGTTTCACAATCTTCCGAGCAACGAATATCTATTTCAATGCCTCCGCGGCGACAGCGTTTGGAACGAATGGATCCATGTCGGGATTATCTGCCTTATCAACTTTCCCCGACGTTGGTTCTCAACAGAACGCAACAGCAAGAAGAGATCCCGCAACTCTATTAAGTTGGAACCAAGTGAAGGACTTAATCAAACTGGAAGCAAAAGAAGGTTTCAATACTCCCGAAGACGTTGCTTTTGATTTAACCCAACAACTGAATGAACGAACTAATTTTGAGAAAAAAGAATTTATGTTGGGAACGGCTGGGGCGGGAACACTTCAAAAGGTCTGCTACACTTCCAAAACTGAAACGCCCTGCTACAAGACCTACAACTGTGGAACTCCCGATAAAATGAACCTAACTATGTGGAACGATTTTAGAAACGCCAGCAGTGGGGTCACCGCTCAACAGGTAGATAATGCTTACAACTATTTATCTTCGTATCAACATATTGGAGTTAAAAGACCTGATCTTTTTACCGAAGGAAGATTTGTCAATACTTCGGGCGGTTATATTATCCCTGCGGGTTATGATATCTTCCAAAATTCCCAGGTGATGCCGTTGGGTATAACTTGGTCTGATCGGAATATTACTTCTTTTGATAAATATTTTGCGATTCAGGCGAAATATACTGAACTGTTTGACGGGCAAATAGTGAATGGTCAGAATTGTTCGGCAACTACCAATCGGTTCTTACACTTCAACACATTAGACGATTTTTACCATAGACCTATGAATTCACTTGGATATGATCTTTATGATAACGGTGTATGGGCGGGAGGGTTAGTGAATGCTTCACAAGCGACTTTCCCATGCTATTTTGATTTCAACCCTGCGACGGTTAATTATACTGCGGGAGACGTAGAACACACGACTAAATCGGGTCCCTCTGACTATCAAAATTTAGCACACGGTTGGGCTCGGAAGGTTGAAGATCCACTCAATCCGGGTCAATATGTCATTGGAATTCAATTCAGTTTATTGGGGAATATTGTGCCGAATTATCTGTTTTCAATCGGAGGAGGACACACCCATATCGCGGCTCCTGCTCGTGGAGGAAGGCGTTTTGGACACGATTATCACTTTTCCGCTTACGGAAATCCTTGTATTGGTCTTTGGAATGGTTTTTCAAATCAGGTAGGAACTTCAAATGGTTCAGATCAAGAAGCTACTTATCACCATAATTCTGCGAGCACGGGTCAAATTGAAAATTTACCTAAATGGTTATCAGAAATATATTTGGGAGCGGATCAACCTTTAATCAGTTACGACGAAGAAGGCAATAGATTTAATATTTCTCAATTACACGTGTCAGAAGTAGAAGGAAATACTGGTGAAGCGGGGCGACTCGGGGGAGGTGCCAGCATCGCGGAAGAAGTCAATGCTCAATCAAATGCTTCTTGTTATAAAATCAATAAAAAATTACTCAAAAATAACTGGTCTCCTGACGTTTCCCCCTATACTCTGACGTTACCCGCGGGTGGTTCTGTTCCTCTTATGGAACAGTTTTCAACTTGCTTAACACCTTGGACACCCTACGATATGATGGGCGGTCTTTTCATAGAAGAATTCGTTGTGCCTCAGTATCAATGGAATACCAATTTAATGGGTGTAATGGGGTATCGTTATGAACAATTTAATCATTCACCTTACAACGCTTCCAACAGACAAACAAGAATTATAGATAATCAGCAAGTCAGCAAAGCGGAATTCCCAACAACTAACGCAAAAATAAATGAGGGCGATTTAAGATCTTTCAATATGAATTTATGGAATAATCCTCAGTATAATATTAATCTACCGACTAGTCATACAGTTGTTGGCGGTGTTGGTGGTCGCTACAATCGCCTCGCGGCGGTTGATGTCGTGGGTATTTCTTCCACAATGATTACCGCCCAAGAACTTCCTACTAAATCTATTCGTCCATATTACACGATTAGATCTGATATTATAGGGAAAAATAATTTTATTGGTGAATCTGCGGGACTTCCCGCTCAAAATCAAACTATCTCCTCCAAGCCGATCGTGGGATTAGTTGATAAAGTCAATGGATATGGCGATTACTATACAGAACAAACAGGTCAGTTAAGTTTCACCAACACAGAAAAAAGAGTTAT
>VMHT01042468.1_pt1 | contig 12734 bp, 16 predicted proteins | sample 4693611 | NCBI WGS metagenome assembly VMHT01 (sample SAMN12280063, study PRJNA550983) | marine metagenome | isolation source: seawater sampled from same location over 5 years 0.02-0.2 micron viral filtrate | place: USA: collected off the coast of southern California halfway between the port... ... | reverse complement strand
TATGGGTTTTGTAATAGTGCCAGCACAACCATTTGGTTATAATTATCTTGGTGGTAAACTATTAGCTGCCATATGTTGTAGTCATTGGGTAAGAGAAAAATTAAATGACAAGTATGGTATGAACTTATCATTATTTGAAACAACAAGTTTATATGGTAATAGTAAATCATCTAGTCAGTATGATGGTATGAAACCTTATTTAAGATATAAAGGTCTAACAGTTAGTGACTTTATACCTTTGATACACGGTAAACCTTTCCACGATTTATCATCTTTTGTAGAACAACACGTAGGTAAATTAGTAAAAGATGACGCCTCTAGTAGAAAATTAAAACTAACAACGGCCATTATTGGTTTAGTAAAAAGAAGTTTAGACGGCAATGATTTAGATATGTTTAATACAACTATCAGTAATGCTAAAAAGTTAACAGAAAGAAAAAGATATTATACTTGTAATTATGGTATTAAGAATTATATAGATATTATAAATGGCAAAACTAAAGAGATGATCAGAGATGATAACTACGACAAGTTTAACCTAAATAATATTATAGAGTGGTGGAAAAAGAAAGCGACCAATAGATATAATAATCTTAAATCAGATAATAGAATGAGGAGAGAACTTGAAATATGGTCACCAAATGCTCAAATACAAATTATCAGATGATTACAAAAGAACAGTACAAAGATTTAAAAGAATATTGGGACTATCAAAGAATGATTGCCTATAATAAAGAAATGGTCTTTATGATGGCTGATAACTTTGAGGGTAGAGTTTATAATGATTTTGGTATGGTAAACATAGATGAGATGAAAAATTTATTATGGACTAGAGTTAGGCCTGAAGATTATGAAGAGCCAAGAAAAGGTTGGGTGCCAGAGGATCCTAAATTAAGATTCGAATGGGAAGGTCAAGCTCATATGCCAAGATTAGATTTTGAATTACCAAAAACCAGAAGTGGTAGACCGGTAATATTGAGAGCAAAAAAGAATGATAAAAGTATTTGACGATATAGTAGATATATTTGACCAAGAAATAATTAAACATCAAGTTATGAATGAGACTTGGTTTCAATATATAGATGATGTATCAATAGCAAACAATCAACATCAAAGACGACCAGGTTTTAAACACGTATTTGATTTAGATATGTTACACGATAGTATAAGAAAAGTTGTTAACAATTGTAATAAAAAAATAGGTAGAAAACCCATACAATTAGTTGATCAGTTAGTTGGTGATAGAATATTAGAGGCTAGGTCTTTCTTACAATTACCATTAGATACAAATTTTGCTGGCACAGGTGTTGATTCACCACATTTAGATAGATTTGAACCACATTTAGTATTTCTATATTATGTATGTGATAGTGATGGTGACACAATAATATATGATTACAAAACAAAAAAAGAGGGTGATGTGCCTTTCTTTGAAGATGTAAAAGAGTTAAAAAGAATAACACCTAAACAAGGTAGAGTTGTAGTATTTGATGGCCTATATTGGCATACAGCTGAACAACCAAAAAAAGATGTTAGGTGTATCTTAAATTTTAATATAAGTAGTAATGGGACTTGACAATATGAATGAATTGATGTATAGTATTAACAATAAATTTATGGAGAAATTGATATGAGTAATTTTCTAAAAGATATAATCAAAGAGACAGGTAATGAATATGCCACACTTGTTAGTGATGGTGTTGATAGCGCTGATGTAACAAGTTTTATAGACACAGGTTCGTATTCATTTAATGCTCTACTATCAGGCAGTATATACGGTGGTATGCCTGGAAATAAAATTACAGCAATCGCTGGTGAAGCTGCTACAGGTAAAACATTTTTCGCTTTAGGTATTTGTAAACACTTTTTAGATACAGATAAAGACGCTGGTGTTATTTACTTTGAATCAGAAAGCGCCATCTCAAAAGAGATGATTGAAAGCCGTGGTGTAGATAGTAAAAGAATGGTGATAGTGCCAGTTGCTACAGTACAAGAGTTTAGAGCACAATCAATAAAAATTATAGACAAATATTTAGAACAACCAGAGGCAAGTAGAAAACCTATAATGTTTGTATTAGATAGTTTAGGTATGTTATCTACTACAAAAGAAATGGAAGATACGGCTGCTGGTAAAGAAACTAGAGATATGACTAGATCACAAATAGTTAAATCTACTTTCAGAGTTTTAACACTTAAATTAGGTAAGGCAAATATACCTATGATTATGACCAATCACACATATGACGTAATTGGTTCTATGTTTCCACAAAAAGAAATGGGTGGCGGTTCAGGTTTGAAATACGCTGCTTCATCAATCATCTACCTAAGTAAACGAAAAGAAAAAGACGGTACTGAAGTAGTTGGTAATATTATTCATTGTAAAAATTATAAGTCCAGAATAACAAAAGAAAATGCTCAAATAGATGTAAGACTAACTTATAAAAAAGGTTTAGATAAGTATTACGGTTTATTAGAACTAGGCGAACAAGCAGGCGTATTTAAGAAAGTATCTACTAGATACGAAATGCCTGATGGTTCAAAAGTTTTTGGTAAGTCTATCAATACAGAGCCTGAAAAATATTTTACAAAAGAGGTATTAGGAAAGATTGATGAATACGCCAAAAGAAAATTCTCCTACGGATCAGACGAAGAATAAAAGATACGTTTTTGCTCAAAGAAAAGAAGATGACTTTAGTTGTATAAAGTTATTAGAGGGTCAATACGAGGGCATTATCTATAAGTATGATCAAGTTAAATTTTCAACAACAGAGAATGCTGATGGTCAGATACCTTTAAAATTTACATATGATATTATGGCCAATCCTAATAAAGAAGATGTAAAATCAGATGACTTTAGAAATTACATTGGTGACATATTAGTTGAATGTGTTGAAGAACAATTAAAGAACGGTACTTTTAACATAGATGACAAATAATTTTATTTCAATATATGATAATGCTTTAGACAAAAAATATTGTGATCATTTAATAGAAAAATTTGAACTTCATAAAGAACATCAAAAAAAAATACAAAGTAATACTTACTCTTTTACTGAAATTAATATGAATCAACACAATGATTGGAAAGATTATATAAAAGTTTTGATGACACAATTATATAAAAAATATATTGAAAAATATGTGAAAGATAATAATATAAATTTACATCAACAATGGCCAGAAAAATATGCTTTTGAAGAAATTAGATTTAAAAAATATGAAGTAAACAATACTGATCAATTTAAAGATCACGTAGATGTCAAAGATTATAACACTATGAAAAGATTTTTAGTTTTCTTTTTGTACTTAAATAATAATGAAGGTGGTGAAACTATATTTCCTGACTATGACATTAAAGTACAACCAAAAGCAGGCAGAATGTTAATGTTTCCACCAAACTGGACATACAAACATAAAGCAAACAAACCTACAATTCAACCAAAATACATATTAGGGAGTTATTTACATTATGCCTAAATTTGTTAAAGTAAGTGATTCTAAACTACCTATTGAAGAATTACATTTAGGTTTTTTAAATTATAAGTTAAGAAACGAGTTTGGATTTTTAGAGTCATCTAAAAACAATGTACCTTTAAATAATAAAGGTGAAATTATACCTATGTACACTTACCCTTGCTATGAATATTTAAATAGTATAGATTGGAAAAATGCTGATGTATTTGAATATGGTTGTGGTTATAGTACAATCTGGTGGAAAGGTAAAAATGTAAATTACATAGGTGTTGAAGATGATAAAAAATGGTATGATCTTTTAAAAAAAAATCAGCCAAATATACAATTAAAAGAAGATTTAAAAGACTATGTAAATTTAATTTATGAAACAGATAAAAAATTTGATGTCATAGTTATTGACGGCCAAGGTAGATTTGATTGTGTAAAACCAGCACTAGATTGTATAAAAAAAGATGGTATGATTATATTGGATAATAGTGATTGGCACACTAATACAAAAGAACAATTAGATAATTCTGACTTAATACCAATACACTTTCACGGATTTAAAGCTCTCCACATTGACTCTGAAACGACCTCGTGTTATATTAGTAGAGATTTCAAAAGAAAAGCAAAATCTATTTTACCAATGGGTGGCACAAAAAGAGAACAACACGTTGTAGATACAAAGCAAATATGAATAATGAAAGAATAGAAATAACAATATTACGAAACTTCTTTTTCAATGAAGACTTTACTAGAAAGGCTTTGCCTTTTGTAAAATCAGATTACTTTACAAATAGAACTGAAAAGTTGTTGTATGAAGAAGTATATGCCTTTGTAGAGAAGTATAAAAATTTACCTACAAAAGAAACTATACTAATTGAACTTAATAGAAGAAAAGATATTAACGATACTGAACTACAATCACTAAAAGATTTATTAAATACACTATCAAATGATGAGGTAAATTTACAATGGCTGTTAGATACAACAGAAAGATTTTGTAAAGATCGTGCTGTACATAATGCTGTGTTATCAGGTATTAAGATATTAGATGGTAAAGATAAACAACAACAGCCAGAGGCCATACCAAGTATATTAAGTGAGGCGTTAGCTGTAAGTTTTGATAATCATATAGGGCACGATTATATTGGCGACGCTGAAGATAGATTTGAATGGTATCACACAAAAGAAAAAAAATATAAATTTGACTTGTCTTTCTTTAATAGAATTACAAAAGGTGGTATACCAAGTAAAACATTAAACATTGCTCTTGCTGGCACAGGTGTTGGTAAATCTTTGTTTATGTGTCATTGTGCTAGTCACTTTTTAAATGAAGGACTAAATGTATTGTATATTACTTTAGAAATGGCTGAAGAAAGAATAGCTGAAAGAATAGACGCTAACTTATTAGATGTAACTATTGATGATTTACACTCAATGCCTAAACAATTATATGATGATAAGATGAATAAGCTAAGAGGTAAAACTGCTGGTAAATTAATTATCAAAGAATATCCAACTGCTTCTGCTCATAGTGGTCATTTTAAATCATTGATAAATGAATTAGCATTAAAGAAAAGTTTTAAACCAGATGTGGTGTTTGTTGACTATTTAAATATATGTGCTTCAAGTAGATTTAAAGGTGGTAATATATCATCTTACTTCTATATTAAAGCAATCGCTGAAGAATTAAGAGGTTTGGCTGTAGAACATAATGTACCTATCTTTAGTGCCACACAAACAACAAGAACTGGTTATGTATCAACTGATATTGGTTTAGAGGATACTTCAGAAAGTTTTGGACTACCAGCAACTGCTGACTTTATGTTTGCCTTAATGTCTAACGAAGAATTAGAATCATTAGGTCAAATGAAAATAAAACAATTAAAGAATAGATACAATGACCCAGCAATAAACAGAGCATTTATTGTAGGTGTTGACAGAGCAAAAATGAGATTATATGATGTGGAAAATGTAGCACAGAATATAGTAGATAAAAACCAAACAAAAGAAGAAGAAAATTACCCTACACCAGAGTCGGCGTATGAGAAATTTTCCGACTTTAAATTATAGGAGATGATATGGCAAAATTTGTGACATTTAAAAATGCTAATCCACCTTATGAAGGCCAAATAATTCTAATTAATACAGATCACGTAATATCTGTTTATGAAGACTTGACAGCTGGTAAAAAAGTGGCTCTATGGACTAAAGATAATTTTTGGCACGTAGAGGATACGATAGAAGAAGTATATTCTAAACTAGGATTAGAATATAAAAGAGATAAAAAGGAGATACAATGATACCTGGTAGTCTATTTACAATACCAATGTGGTCTTTACCAACATTGAACTTTAATAAAAAGAAAAAACAATTAGAAAAATTATGTAAAAGTTTTCCAGAAAAGAAACACGGATTACAAACTTTTTACACAAATAGGCAAAGTCCAAGACCTGGTTTTATGGAAGCTTTTGGCAATATTTGTGGTGAAGAATTAAAGATGTTATCTAAAAAAATACAAAGAGATTTACAGATAGAGGATATATGGTCTGTATCTTATAAAAAAGGTGATTATCATACACCACACGATCACGGTTCAACTGGTTTAGCAGGTATATTATATTTAAATATGCCTAAAAAGGCACCAGTTACACAATACATACAACCTTGGAATGATTTTGTTTCTGATAGAACAACTTATTATCCTATTCCTGTTTTAGAGGGTACGATTATTGTAACACCAAAATTTGTTAGACACTTCACAGAGCCTAGTAAAGAGACAAAAATAAAAAGAATAATTAGTTGGGATATGAAAGTATTATAATGCCTAAAAAACAAAAGGTAAGATTTCATAGAGGCGATAAAAGGCCAGGTACACATCAATTTACTTTATCATACACTAAAAAAATGATAAAGAAAGGTAAGAATATATACTGGCAAGTCATAGAAAAACCAACTAAAAATGTGGTCGCTGAATACTTTTTTGAAGAAGACGCTCACAAACTTGTTAAATTTCAAAATAAACATAAAGTTTGGCAGGTCAATGGTGGTGTACCAAAATTTTTGTGGACAAGAGTTTAGTTATATAAATATAATAAACAATTGATTTATATGGACAACGTGATTATAGTTATGGGAAAAATGAGAGAAAAATGTTTAGTTTTAAAGGATTTTTTACAAAGGAGAAGAATACACATTTAGAACACCTAGAAGACGATATTATAAATCGTGGTTCAAAAGGTGGTCAGAATGCTATTAACTTCTTAAAATCGGTACGAAATATGCTTGCTGGGTCCTCTGGCAAGAAAGTCAATATGACCGTCAAATGGGACGGAGCTCCTGCTATAATCTGTGGTGTTAATCCAGAAAACGGCAAATTCTTTGTCGGCACAAAATCTGTATTCAATGTTAATCCTAAAATTAACTATACAACAGGTGATGTAAGAAAAAATCATAGTGGTGAATTAGCAAATAAACTTTCTATAGCTTTAAGAGAACTAGCAAAATTAAATATATCTGGCATTTTACAAGGTGATTTTTTATTCTCAAAATCAGATTTGAAAAACGAAAGTATTGATGGTGAGAATATGATAACTTTTACACCTAATACTATTACCTATGCTGTGCCTGTTGTTTCAGATATAGGTAAAAGAATAAGAAGAGCAAGAATGGGTATTGTATTTCATACATCTTATTCAGGTAAAACAATGAAAAGTTTAAAAGCAGGTTTCGGAACGGTATCAAGTCGTTCAGGAATATCTTCCGTGTTTTTAGCTGACGCTGCTTACAGAGATGTAAGCGGCTCTGCTAAATTAACAAAATCAGAATTATCAACCTTTGACGCTAGAATTAGAATGGCAGAGGGTTCTTTATCAAAAGCAGGACCTATGTTAGATGAAATGAATGTAACAGATAGTTTATCAGTTGGGTTTAGATTAAAAGCTTTCTTCAATCACTACATTAGAAACACAAGTGGTCATATGGCAAAAGTAAGAACTCTTGTTGAAATGTTTGGTGAGTATTACGAAAACTTTTTACAATCAGAAATAGACGCTAGAAAAACAGAGGCAGGTAAAAAGAAGTATAAAGATTTATTAAAAAAGAATATGGCTTTTATTAAAAGAAATAAAAACTCTTTAACTATGGCTATAGCTTCACACATTACTTTACAAAATGCTAAAAACTTTTTAGTAAGTAAATTAAGTGAGATACAAAGTATTGGTCATTTTTTAAGAACACCAAATGGTTATAAGGTAACGGCACCTGAAGGATTTGTGGCAGTTGACAGAGCTGCTGGTGCTGTAAAATTAGTTGATAGATTAGAGTTTAGTAGAGCAAACTTTACAGCTGAGAAAGATTGGGTAAAAGGATAATGAAAAAAACTTTAGATGAAATTAGACAATATATCAACGAGGGTGTTTACGATCCAGGTATATTTAAGGCTTTCTTTTTAGCAGGTGGGCCTGGTTCTGGTAAGACTTTTGTAACTCAAACTGCTTTTTCTGGCACAGGTTTAAAAGTTGTAAACTCTGATAGTGTATTTGAAAGAGGTTTAAAAAAAGCAAATTTATCTTTAAAAATGCCAGATGAAGAAGAATACTTTAGAAATATAATTAGACAAAGAGCTAAATCAACAACAGGCACAATATTAGATACTTATGTTGAGGGTAGATTAGGTTTAGTTATCGACGCCACAGGTAGAGACAAAAATATAATACAAAGACAACACGCTATGCTTTCAAATATTGGCTATGATAGTTATATGATATTTGTAAACACAAGTTTAGATGTGGCTTTACAAAGAAATAAAGGTAGACCTAGATCAATACCAGAATACATTGTAAAAAATAGTTGGAATACTGTTCAACAAAACATTGGCCAGTTTCAAAGAATTTTTAGTCCTAATAAAATGTTAATTTTAGATAATAATAGAAGTGAAAAAGAATTAGTGTCTTCTACTATAAATCAAGCTGCTAAATTTATTAGAGGTAGATTAACAACTAAACCAGAAAATGGTATCGCAATGTCTTGGATTAAAAAAGAACTAGAATTAAAGAAAAGAATATGATCGGCTTTCAAAAATTTATGAATTTAACGGCACAAAAAAAGTGCCCACCAGGTTTTAGATTTGATGACAAACTAAAAGTTTGTGTACCAAAAGGCCAAGGTAGATACTATGGTGCTTATGGTTTTGGTGTTGCTAAAAATCAAAACACTTCAGGCGAAACTGAAAATGGCGAAACAGATAACGGTAATGCTGATACTGGTAATTTATCAGGCAATGGTAACGGTAGTAATACAGGTAACGGAGGCAACGGCGGTAACTAATGAAATTTAAAGATTACATAAAAGAGGCAGTCATTGATATACCAAAAAGAACATACGCTAAAGGTGTGTTTGATGAGGCCGATACTGATAATCCAAAATTAAAAGATAGTGTGAAGTCTATGATTGACAACATACTAACAAAGATAGAAGACGCTGAAGGATACTCTATAATTAAAACTGGATTAATTGGTTCTATATTAACAAAGAGATATAGAAATGACGCTGACTTGGATATTAATGTATTGTTTAGTGTGCCACCTGAAAAACAAGAAGACGAAAGATTAAGACTATCTAAAAAATATTTAGCGGCTGCTTCACCTGTTAAGATACAAGGTCAAAAAATACCAGGCACAGAGCATCCTGTAAACTTTTATTTCATTACCGACAAACAAACTTATGATGAACAAGAGAGTAAGGCTGACGCTGTATTTGATATAGAAAATAATCAGTTTGTAAAAAGACCAGAAGAATTTACTTTTGATCCAGATTTGTATGTAAATGATTTTAATAGAAAAGTACAAGAATTAGATGTTGTAAAAGGTGAACTAAAAAGAGATATTATAGATTACAACGAATTAAAAGACCTATCAACAAATGATGTTTTAAACTTACAAGATAAAATTAAAAACAAGTTAGAAGAAATAGAAGACAGTATTAAAGATATTGTAAAAATAGGAGATACTGTTGACGCTGAAAGAAGAGCAGCCTTTGATAGTGATATGTCGCCAGATGAGATTAGACAATACGGTATTAAAAACAGATTACCAAAAGCTGTAATCTATAAGATGTTAGAAAAATATCATTACTTAAAATTCTACAAGTATTGTAAAAAAATATTAGAAGATGGTGTAGTAACTGACAAAGAAATAGATGACTTACATATAAATGAGGGTGGTATTTTTAGTGCTTGGGATACTTTAATTAGAAAGACGGTAAAAGCTCCTAGAATTAAATCTGCTTTACAATTATATTTAAAATATTTAAGACAAGGTGTAAAAGACGCTAAAAACAAAGCTGCTCAACACGCAGGTTTAGGTTATAGAGAATTTGGACTAGCAGTTACAGACGCTGGTTTACCAGAAAACTTTACAACGGAACAAAGAGATGGTAACTCTGTAGCATTTACTTTTGGTAGATTTAATCCACCAACTATTGGACACGAAAAATTAATTAACAAAGTGGCACAACAACCAACTGACAAATATTTTATATATTTAAGTAGATCACAAGATAAAAATAAAAACCCATTAACACCTAGAGATAAACTAGATGTTATGAAAAAGATGTTTCCTAAACACGCTAGAAATATTGTAATTAATCCTACAAATATGGTTTTAGATTTAGCAACAGATTTATATAATAAAGGTTTTACAAAAGTTACTATGGTTGCTGGTAGTGATAGAGTAAGAGAATTTGAAGGTATCTTAAAAAGATATAACGATAAGAGAAATAGACACGGCTACTATAACTTTGATAAGATAGAAGTTGTGTCAGCAGGTGAAAGGGATCCTGACGCTGAGGGTGCTACAGGTATGAGCGCTAGTAAAATGAGAACAGCGGCTGAAAAAGGGGATATTACCTCTTTCAAACTAGGTTTACCATCATCTTACAAAAACAAAGCAGACGACTTAATGAAAAAAGTTAGAAAAGGTATGGCCTTAGCGGCTAGTTATGGCGCACTTGGTCATCACGCTGGTTATGGTTACAAACCAATTGCTAACTTAAATGAATATGAACAAAATCAAATAAGAGACTTATATGTTAGAGAAATGATTTTTAACATTAACGATAAAGTAGATTACATAAAAGAAGACATACAAGGTACCGTAAAAAGAAGAGGTACAAACTATGTAGTAATCGAAGATAACAACAACAATTTACACAAAGCGTGGATATGGGATTGTTTACCCGTAGCCGCAGATAGAGAGGTAGAAGTGAGAGAATACGATACAAACGTTGACTATGGCTTTACTGCCGTGGACAGAATAGAAGAAGACTTGGATGCTCAACCACAAGATAGAGATGTTAAGAAAAAAGATGGCACACAGCCTAAAAAGTATTACAAAAACCTATCAAAAGATACAAAAAGTAAAAGAGCTGACTTCTTTAAAAAGAATAAAGATAACAAAGAAGCACCAGGCGACAAAGACGCAAAAACAAAACCATCAATTCATACTAAAAAATTCAAACAAATGTATGGTGAAAATTCAATGGACGAGGCTTGTTGGACAGGTTACAAACAAGTTGGCTTTAAGAAAAAAGGTGGCAAACAAGTACCTAACTGTGTACCAGAATCAATGTCAATTGAGGATGCTAAATTGATAGATGGTTATGTACCAGAATCATATGAGATAGGTGCTGATTACGCTAATCATACCAAAGAGGTGACACCTGGTGAGAAACCATCAGCAAAACCTATTGATTCTAAAGACAAAGGTATAGAAGTTAAGAAAGAAGATGTCGAAAAATGGGCTTTTTCAGATGAAACAATAGATAAATATAAGAAAAGATACGCCGAAGAATGGCGAAAGAAACTGGATGAAGTTGTCCAAAGAATGTTGGAAAAACTATAATGGTTAAGTCATTTAAGGCATATGATAATATAGATGAGACGTGTGATAAGGTAATCTTTGAACACGAGGCCGAGGGTTTACAGGAAGCTGAATACCAAGGCAAAAAAGTAAAATTAAACGACCCAATTAGAGGTGGTTCTAAAAAGTTTTACGTCTATGTAAAAGACGGTGATAAAATAAAAAAAGTATCTTTTGGTGATACAACAGGTCTATCAATCAAAAGAGACGATCCCGCTAGACGAAGAAGCTTTAGAGCTAGACATAATTGTGATAACCCAGGACCAAAAACAAAAGCAAGATATTGGTCTTGTTATCAATGGCGAGCTGGAGCAAAGGTAAACAACTAATGAGTAAATCATTTACACAATTTAAAAAAGGCGACTATGGTTTAGCCGAGGCAAAAGCTAGTCCAACAAACTTACAATATTTAAGAGCTAAACAAGCTGGTAACAATCACTTTGAAGTAAGAAGATATATTGCTGATGTTATTTTAAGAGATAAAAAATTAGCTGACTCTTACAAAGCGTTAGAGATTATACACGATACTTATGGAAGAATTATTGGTAATGACGCTATACAATTAAGACAAAGATTAGAACAAATGTTAAAACAAGATTTAAAAAGAAAAATCCTAAATTGGGATGAAGTTTGGAGTACACTATAATGAGTAGATACAGAGAAACAATGGCTGAGGCTTTAAGAAAAGTTTACGAAGATGGCCACGAAGATGTATCATCTTCAAAAAGAATGTGTCAGACTATTGTAGAAGACGCAACACAAATTAGAACAAAATTAGATTCAATGTCTGCTGAAGACAAATTAGATACTTGGTGGACTAATAAGTTGGCTAAATCTGCTGACAACCTAAACTCTGCTAGAGATTACATTATGAATCCTATTGAAGAAGAATTACAAGAAAGAACATATGACCCTATACAATTTGGTCCTGATAAAGTCGCTAAAGCAATGGCTATCGCTACAAAAAGCTCAGGTCAATATAGTGTTGCTGTAAGAGATATAGAAAAAATTGCTAGAAATTTATCTAAAGTATCTACAATAGCTAGAGAATTAAAAAAACAAAATGAAGAAGTTGAATTAGACGAAGGCAGAATGAAAACTATCTATACAATGCAACAAGACGGCAAATCAGCGGCTGAGATTGCTAAGTATATGAAATTGCCTGTAAAAACTATTAAAGATATTTTAGGTGAAGGCGAAGAAATAGAAGAAAGTTTAGATGAGTTTACCTCTGATATGATTAAGAGATTACAAAAATCATATAGTACAATGCCAAAAACAATTTCACCAGAACAAGCTAAAGCTCTTTCAAAACATTTAGATAGACTTGACTTGGCTTCATTAAAACAATTAACT
>VMHT01123070.1_pt1 | contig 12737 bp, 9 predicted proteins | sample 4693611 | NCBI WGS metagenome assembly VMHT01 (sample SAMN12280063, study PRJNA550983) | marine metagenome | isolation source: seawater sampled from same location over 5 years 0.02-0.2 micron viral filtrate | place: USA: collected off the coast of southern California halfway between the port... ... | reverse complement strand
GTCAAAGAAGACGGCGTTAAACCTCAAGCCAACTCAGTCCAATCCACGTCGGCTTCAGCCATTTCGACTTCATCAACATCCATCTGGGCGAGTTGAAGTTTACCTGAAAGTTCGTCATTGACTGCGTGCCAATAGGAATAGGCTTCAATGACCCAAATACCAGATTCTCGGGTACCGTTGCCGCTGCCCTTGACACCGCCGAACGGAAGGTGTGCCTCAGCACCTGTAGTTGAGTTGTTAATTCCTGTCATTCCAGCCTTTATTCCAGTCTTGTAGCGGTAGGCTTCAAGTCGATCGTTGGTGTAAATGGCAGAAGAAAGACCGTATGGACTTGCGTTTGCGAGGTGCAGTGCATGCTCGAAATCTTTAGCCTTACAGATGGTGACAGCTGGGCCAAACACTTCTTCATGGAAGCACTCCATGTCCTCAGTGACGTCGGTAAAGACATGAGGCCACATGTAGACGCCATCATCAGCGTTGCTCAGGAAGTTGGTGGGCTTGTTGTCGTTTGTGATTCGCCCTTCTCCATGAATCATAGTCGCCCCGGACTTTTTGCACATTTCGAGATCCTTGAGGAAATCTTTAGCATACTTCTCTGACAACATTGGGCCGTAGAGAACACCGTCATGGACCAGCGAGTCACCAATCCGAGTTGCCTCGACTTTCGCCATGAATTTGGTCATGAACTCGTCATAGACATCTTCGTGAAGAATGAGGTTGCCAAGGGAAGTACATCGTTGACCTGCCGTTCCAAAAGCACCCCAGTACGCACCTTCAACAGCATTGTCGAGATTTGCAGATGGCATGACGACGAGAGGATTCTTGCCTCCCAATTCTAGAGAGCATGAAACGAGGTTTCGGCCACAGACTTCTCCGATCATCTTTCCAATCTCGGTCGAACCGGTGAACGAAATCTTGTTGACGCGTCCTTCATCGACTGCGTCGACAAGGTGTTGTCCAGCGCCGCTTCCCTTGCCATGAACAAGGTTGATGACACCGTTTGGCAATCCTGCTTCATGCATGATTCGGGCAAGAGCAAACGAGAGAAGAGGGGCGTCTTGTGGACTCTTCCAAACGCAGGTGTTCCCGCACATGATCGCTGGAATCATCTTCCAGAACGGTACTGCTGCAGGGAAATTGCAGGCATTGATGATGCCACAGACACCCAGTGGCCTGCGGTAGGTGAACAGTTCTTTATCAGGCAATTCAGAGTTGACGGTTTGACCGTACAAACGTCGTCCTTCAGATTGGAAAAAGAGACAGGTGTCGATGGCTTCTTGCACAGAGCCAGCTGCTTCCTTCAATGTCTTCCCAATTTCACGGGTTTCAAGTGCGACGATTGCATCTTTGTGTTCCATGAGTAATCTGCCCATGTTCCCGATGATTTGGCCTCTGGTTGGAGCAGGCGTAGCCGCCCAACCTGGGAAGGCGGCATGGGCTGCATCCAAAGCAGCGTTTACGTCTTCTTTGGTGGAGAGAGGAAAATGACCGAGTGTGTCCTTGAGTATTGCAGGGTTGATTGAAGAAAAGGTTGAACCATCACTTGCGAGGGTCAACTGGCCGTTGATGATATTGTAACCGCGAACCGCTGGTTTACCATTTGGATTTTCGTGGGATATGAACTCGAGACCTGTTTCTAAGACATGAACCATGCACCCCCGAGGAAAAGGCCCTTCTTGAAAGTGATGGAGGCGTACGGTGACTCTGCACACATCATAAACCATTGAAAATCGACATTAGGTTAAAAGGGGGTCGGCGTGAAGAGGGAGGGGAAGGGCACTGATAGAGGTTTAAATCATCTCGACGGTTTTCTTCACGGAAGTGGTAATATGGCTGATGATGAAAACACAATGTCCTTGCGAGTAGCAAAAGCAATTCCCTCCGATGTCGGCCACGGTCGAGCACGAATTTCAGGTGAAAACGATCTTGGTCTGAAGCCTGGTGACATCGTTGAAATCAAGGGCGACAAGCGCTCGACTGCTGCTATCTATTGGCGGAGTCGACCCGAAGACACGAAAATGGAAATCATTCGTGTTGACGGTATCATCCGAAAGAATGCAGGGGTAAGCCTCGGCGATCGTGTTACTGTTTCCAAGGTTGAAGCAAAAGAGTGCACAAAGCTTGTGCTCTCACCAGTCATGGCGAACAAACAGAAGGTGAAATTTGGTCCAGGTATCGAGGGCTTTGCACGCCGTGGACTTTCAAAGCGGCCAGTCGTTCAGGGTGACCGGATTTTCATTCCGGGCATGACCTTGTTTGCAGAAGCCCTTCCTTTCGCGGTCGTCAGCACCGTGCCAAAAGGTATTGTCAAGGTGACCAATGACACCGACATAGTCATCAAAGACGAGACCGTAGACGATGAGGATGTCGGTCAATCAGAAGGCATCACCTACGAAGATGTCGGCGGCATTGGCCAACAGCTGCAAAAGGTTCGAGAAATGATCGAACTACCACTCAAGCATCCAGAATTGTTCCGACGCCTCGGAATTGATCCACCAAAGGGAGTCCTCCTCCATGGACCTCCCGGCACAGGAAAAACCATGATTGCTAAGGCAGTTGCCACTGAAGTAAATACCCACTTCAAAATAATCAATGGACCTGAAATCATCTCAAAATACTACGGTGAATCAGAAAAGCAACTCCGTGAGATATTTGATGAAGCAGCTGAAAACTCACCTGCCATCGTGTTCATCGATGAAATCGATTCTATCTGTCCAAAGCGTGAAGATGTCAGCGGTGAAGTGGAACGCAGAGTTGTCGCCCAAATGCTCACACTCATGGACGGTATGCAAGGGCGAGACAATGTGGTCGTCATCGGAGCAACCAACCGACGAGACGCTCTCGACCCTGCACTACGGCGTCCTGGTCGATTCGATCGTGAGATTGAAATCGGTGTCCCAGATCGTGACGGACGTCAGGAGATCATGGACGTCCACACCAGACAGATGCCAATTTCTGAAGACTTCGAAATCAACTGGGTCCTTGACAACACCTACGGGTTTGTAGGTGCGGATCTTGCTGCACTCGTTCGAGAAGCAGCAATGAAAGCACTGCGACGCTATCTGCCTGAAATCGAACTTGATGAAGAGACCATTCCTCCTGAAGTACTCGAAAAGATGGAAGTTCGAATGGACGACTTCAAAGAAGCCATCAAAGACGTAGAACCGTCTGCGCTACGTGAAATTTATGTCGAAATCCCAGAAGTCACATGGGATGAAGTAGGCGGCTTAGAAGAAGTCAAGGATCGCCTTAAAGAATCGGTCGAATGGCCGTTAACTAAACCTGAATTGTTTGAGCACTTTGGTATCAAACCACCGCGTGGTATTGTCCTCTTTGGAGCACCTGGAACTGGGAAGACACTCTTAGCAAAAGCGATTGCCAACGAGGCACAGGCCAACTTCATCAGCATCAAAGGACCTGAGCTTATTTCCAAGTGGGTCGGAGAGTCTGAGAGGGCAATTCGCGAAATCTTCAAGAAAGCAAAACAGTCTTCACCCGCAATCATTTTCCTTGATGAGTTCGAGTCGATTGCCAGCATGCGCTCATCGAATTCCGATGGCTCCGGAAGCGATGTTTCCAATCGAGTGGTGAATCAACTGCTTGCAAGCATGGACGGAGTTGAATCACTCGACGGTGTCATCATCGTCGCTGCGACCAACCGTCCAGAAATGATTGACCCTGCACTCCTCCGCAGCGGAAGGTTCGAGCGAGTGCTGCACATACCACCGCCGGATGTTGGAGCACGTGAAGCAATCTTTACGATTCACAGCGAAGGCATGCCGCTTTCGAAGTTCTCGTTGAAGGACATCATTAGTGGGCTCGACGGGTTTACTGGAGCAGACATTGAGGCAGTATGTCGTGAAGCTGCACTTATCTGCATGCGAGCAGAGAAGAAGAAAGTCACAAAAACCCACTTCGAAGAGGCCATCAAGCGGGTACGACCAACAGTCACTCCTGAGATGCTTGATTATTACCAGAAGATGGAAACTCGACTCACGAGTGGTCTGTCGAACATCAAGCGAAACCGAGATACCAGCTTCGGCATGGAATCAATGTGAGCAGGCCCCTACCGTCGACGCATTGATGGGGCGCGTGTTCTTCGCATAAGATGTACAAGGAGGGAACATTCGTGGCAATCTTCGCAAAAGACATCATTGGAAGAGATGTTGTTGGCCGTCAGGATGAACGGCTCGGTGAATTGAAGGATGTTGCCTTTGACACAGCGACCGGATCCGTGATGTCAGTTCGAGTGCGAATTGAAGCCGATATCGACCCGTCAAAATTACCTTGGTCGATGGTCGACGGCTTGATAGAAATTCCTGTTGAGGACATAAGTCGAATCGCCACAAAAATCCACTTGAAGCGCTAAATTAACACCGAAAAGGCCGTTTTTTCAGGAAAAGATGTAACCATTGCGATGAGCATTTGATTCCCAGACAGTAACAACCTTCTAAACCGATTTGAAGCCGTCGTCATGTCGGAATCGTGCTCCACTTGGTGATTTAATGTTCGGCGAGCGAAACATCAACTACCGAAGGGTTGGCCTACAGGCCGCATTTTGGTTTGTGATGTCCCTTCTCCTGATGACGATTCTCCTGAATTTTGTCAATCTTTCCAACACGAACCAGTTGTCTGCATATGATGACGATTGGGACGATATGTCAGCTTTCAGGGCAGACCTAAAAGCAGCAGATATCAAAACGAGTTCCTTGGTAAGCAGCCCACTGCTCTTGGCCGATATCGAAGATCCTCGAAACACAACATACATCGTGGCTGGAGTTGAACGTGACACCCTCTCACTCCCACAATTTGATGAAGACGGATTCATCACCATTGCCGCGGAAGATGGGTATTCACCATCTGAAATTAATGCCATTGTAGAATTTGTAGAAGCTGGAGGTACGGCCCTAGTTCTCGATGATTATGGCTTCGCAGGAACTATTGCCGAAGCCTTTGGTATTCGCTATACTGGATACCAGTTGTATGACACGACCTATGTGCCTGAATTGGATTACAACTTCATTTGGATGTGTGTTCAAGCAACCCCGTGTGGCATGAACGGGACTACGATTGACGCAGCCACCCTATCGGTCCACGACCGATGGAGCGGAAACTTAGGCGAAGGGGAGCACCCATGTGCTGCCCTCAACGGTCAAACGATGCCGATTGAAGATGCTGGGTTGTGCGCCCATCATTGGCAGGCCGGAGAAATTCAATACAATTCTACATATCAAGTCCTGCTCAACGATATTACTGCCTTAGAACTGATTCCAGGTGCTATTGGAGCGCTCCCTGAAATTTCAGTTCGTGCCGTGACCAGCAATGAAGCAACCGTTGACGTGAATGGCGATGGAGAAATTTGGGTCGGTAATGAACAGAATTCTGAAACTCCCGACCTCTGGGGTCAATTCAACCTCAGTTTCGAAGCATGCGCTCGAAGCACCTGCGATCCAAACGACGGTGGTCGAATTGTCTTCATGGCGGATGGGTCTGCATTGATTAACGCCATGTACGATTATGAAGGCTTCAACGATGGTGAATATGGTCCAACCAACAAGACGATCCCCGATAATGACAATCGAAAGTGGGCTATGGATTTCATTGCTGAGGCATTGATGTCGACAGAACCTGACGAAGCGGGGCAAGCATCCCCAACCGCCATGGTCATCTTTGATGAATCGAGGCACCCTCAAAACGCACTCCTAGCAGATTCATACAACACCATCTACTTCCTTCTAGTGTACTTTACCGGAGAAGGCCTTGCCATGCTCTTGCTCTTCTTGGTGCTGTTTGTGACCTTTGAAGCCGTTCTGCTCAAGAAGAGAGACCCGGAGCCTTGGCGCCACGTCTTCAGCATCATTTACTACGGATTTGGTGATGCTAATCGCTACACATACTATGCAAAGAGTGAGAAAATCCGGCAGGTGTTCCTTTCGAAGGTGCGCAACCAAAATGGCCTTACTCGTGAAGAGTTCCATGCCATGCCTGCAAAGGACCTAGTTGCCCTCATCAATGACCCTGTGCTCGCTAAGTTTGCCATTGAACCCAGCAAGTACTCACTAGAGCAAACCGTGGCTGTGGTGAAGAGAATCAAAGCGTGGGGCAGAACCTGAGGTGAAATCATGTGGACACGTAAGGCATCATTCACATTCACCGGAGGTATTGCTCTGGTGCTCATTGGGATGATGATCTCAAACCTCCAAATGATGATCTTAGGGTTGACATTCGTCGCCTTCATCGTGGTCAATTCGTGGATTTCAGGCCACGGCGAAGTCGAGGTTCAACGAACACTTTCGGCGGACAATCTCTACAAAGGAGACGATTTGTATGTGGAATTGCTCGTCACAAATCGTTCCAATAGGAACACCCAGTTGCTCGAGGTCTACGATAACATTCCTCATGAGATGAAATTACGAAGTGGTCTCAATCAGATGCGACTCAATCTAAAGCCTGGTGAAAGTGCTCGAATTCGATATGTACTTCGCTGCCCATTACGAGGCCACTACTCCATTGGTCCTGTTTCGTTGCGTTCACGCAACACCTTCAACCTCGGTGTTGATGAAATGTATGTCGATCACCACAGTGACATCGTAATTTTCCCACAAATCAAGGAAGTTGAGGAAGCCTTCCTTCGATCACGTACTCCAAAAATGTACACTGGAGCAACAACACTTCGAACACCTGGTCAGGGATCTGAATTTTACTCACTACGCGAATATGTCCCCGGAGATCCGTTCAAGAACATCAATTGGAAGGCGTTTGCACGAACTGGAGAATTGATGGTTAACGAGAAATGTCGTGATGCGGTGACGGACCTTTATTTGTTGCTGGACAGCCGGGATATTTCTCGAATTGGAACCGTGCTGAAAAACCCGCTGGAAATGGGAACCGTTTCAGCAGCCAGTCTCGCTGCCTTCTTCCTCAAGCGACGGGACTCCGTTGCCTTGGCCATATTCGATGAGAAACTCTCCTACCTTCCACCGGATACCGGAGACAAGCAGTATTTCAAAATCTTGAGCGCCCTTGCAGGGGTCTCCCCAAAGGGCGCAATGCCTCTTCAAGCCGTGACTAATTCACTTAGTGGCCGCTTCAGTCGAGGCAGCCCCGTGTTCATCATTTCCTCCTGTGAAGGCGACGGGACCGTCCCTGCTGCAGTCAGGGATTTAGTCGGTCGTGGTCACGAAGTGACTGTCTTATCACCGTCGAGCATCGACTTCGAACGCTTGGTCAGTAGAATCCCACGTATGTCATATGAAGTGCTGAAACTCGAGCGCCAAAACAGACTCACCACACTCGCAGGTTCAGGTGCTCAAGTCATTGATTGGATGCCCGATATGGACCTCTCTCAAGCGTTGATGCAGGTAAGGGGGTACTAAGCATGGCAGATGATGTTGGCCTCCAAAGAGACGTCACTGTTGGTGGTGAATATCGTCCTAGGACACTACATCTCAAATTATTGAGAAAGCAATGGCAAATTTTAGCTTTGCAAATCATCGCAACTGTCGCCCTTGTAGGGATGTACCTTGAAGTCGTATCGACGTATGTTGTTGGCTCGATTGACCACACCATGCTCTTTGATACGATTGAGGTCTTGATTGGACAGCAACTTCCAATCGGAGACTTCCTCACCGGCGAAGGTAGCTCTGGACTTGGACGATTTTCAGTTCCCCTTGTGCTCGGCCTTTCACTTGGTGGAAGCATGGCGCTCCTCGCCTTCCAAACACCAAAAACCCAGCAGCGAATCAAACTTGGTTTCATCATCACATTGATCGTCATGTTGATTGGAAGGTTGGTCGTATCGTGGGGCTTTGGCATGCTCACCAGTTTCGATCTACGTTTGCCAAGCCAAGGAGAACTTTCAACCCTTGAATGGCCGCTGTTGATGATTTTGTCGTTGATGATTTTGTTCATGTACCTCCTACCGGTGATTATGGGCACCCGTGGAATTTGGGGTCTATCTCGGCGTTCAATCGCATGGTCAATTGGTTTCACTCTGCTGTTCCTTGGTATCCACGCCATCCTAGCATTCCCACTCATCAACGGACAATTGGGCTCGTATGGAGATGCGTTGACAACGGTGGAGACACAATTTACCGAACCTACCATTGGTTTGTTTGGATTGATGCTGGTCACCAATGAACAGTTCGCTTTGATCATGATTGCCGTGCTCATCATGGTGTTCCAAGAGTCCTCGTATGGCGTCATTCGATACCTTGAGTATGCGTATCGGCTTCCTGAGTCGTGTAAGCGAGACCCGGAATATGTGCGACAAATGGACAACGTGCTGAACACACATCTGAAGCATACCTTTGGCTTCCTTGGCCTGACAGGGATAGCAACGATGGTTGCCCTTGGCTTCCACAGCGTTCTGCTCGACATCGTTGAAGGCTCAACTGGAAGTCAATGGGCCGGCCAAGTTTCTGAATCTATTGAATTATCACTCACATACGGCCTGGTGATTTCAGCACTGATGTTTTTGAGCATTATGGCCTTGTTGAGATTCTTCGTGCCCTGGGAACGGGTGTGGGGACTTGTCAACACGATCCGTGGTCAAAATCCGGCTACACCGGTCGCATCAACGAAAGAAGTCGTTGATCTTTGATTGCATAATTACCAGACACGTTGTAAAACGCGTCCAAGGAATTCAGTTAACAGCATGAGCCCAATGGGTAAACCACACCAACCCACGACATACGAGAGCCATGATGGAGAGTCGATGGCATCCATGGCAGTGGGTTGCAGGACAACAAACCCAACAACAGCAGCGACAAACAACATCCGCTCGAGAACCATTGGATAGGCGCGTCCAGGTGATTCAACGCGTGCCATGAGTGTCGTTGCGTCTTCTGACATTCAACCACCTCAAAGGTCTAGGCCGGAGAGTCGTGCTTCCAATGCCGCTAGTGCGGGATCTACTTTCATTTCAACGACGGGTTCTTTTCGGTGCTCCCAAGAGGCATCGAGTTGTGCTAACTCGGCTTCTAAGGCGGCTCGCTCGTCGCTTCCTTCGCCATCCACCGGAACGACTGGATTTGCTTCTGCATGGGCTTGAGGTGTAGCCTCTGATTCTGGAGCGTCATCTACAGGAACTGGCATTGATTCCCAGCCATCTTCGTCAGAGGATGATTGTTCTGGGGTCGCATCGAGGGAGACCGGCACCTCGCCTGCAAGCGATGATTCCATCGTTGCAACCATCTTTGTCTCGACTGGGGTGCGCTGAGATGCTGGAACTGATTCTCGCTCATATGGGAGCAATCCATCGCGCTGGAATTCCCATAGCATGCCTCGTGGCACTCCATCTGCAAGGCCAGATGCATCGAGTTGTGTAATGAGTTCCTCAAGCACTCGAGCCGTGTCTTCTAAAGCAACAGCCTCTCCTGCATCCCTTTGGTCTGCTTCAAGATAGATATCATCCAATGCGACTTGAATCAGTTTTCGAGTCGCCTGAGCAATGCTAGGCAATGCTTCTGGACGGGTACAATTGTTGAGTAGGGCTTCAACTTCCTCTGGCGGAGCTCCTAATCGGACCAGTTGCTCAAGCACATTTCTCAATCGACGAAGCATGGTGATCGAACGGTCATAGTCCTCGAGAAGGTGTTCCAAATCGATAACAACGTGACCTACTGTTTCACCAAGTTGGTGTTCTAAACGCTGCTGAACTGACCAGCGTGCAAGCCCTCGAACTGCGCCTGCGGTTTGTGGCACCTGACGTTCAAGCAAGGTCATGACTTCGCTTGACAAAAGATGCCTTGGCGTGGCTGCAACATGGTCCACCGTCGATTGAATAACTTGGAGACCACGCTCAACAGCACGATCGAGCAACGTCACAGAGTACCCCAAAGCCCGAGCATGCTCGAGCCGTTCAAGGACAGGACCAAGCCCGTCAAAGGTGGCTGCATCATCGAGCAACGCTTGGGCGAGTGGCTCTTCCGCAAGCCTAGCACGTAGGCGCTCGGCTTCCTGAATATCCGACACGGCAGCCTCATGGGCTTCTGACAGGGCTTCTGCTCGCTCAATCAATGAAGCAAGTTCTGCTTCAGAATGACCACGGCGAGCACCAAGGTCACCTAACTCGCGTAGAATTTGACGGCGTTCTTGCATGAGCTCTCGCAATTCTGCTTGAACTTGGGCTTGCCTCGCCTCATCCCCTGCCAAGCGGTCACGATCTTCTTCAGCCCGACGACGGCTCGCCTTCGCCTCCGCCTCGATAGCGGCAAGTTCGCTGGTATTTGTTTTGATTTTCTCATCGAGCAGGAGCACTTCTGCTTGAGCTCGAGCGTGGCGTTCTCGTGTTGCAGCAACCTGTTCCTGAAGAACTTGAAGGCGACGCTCGTCGTCTTCTGTTTGTTGCCGTATTGTCGACAATTGTTGGCTATGAGTGTTGAGTTCAGCATTGAGTTCAGCCTCCTTGAGGGACATGTCCTCTATCGCTGCACGAAGGGTTTCGCTGGAGGATGCATCCCCGAGTGCTTTGGCTAATTCCGCAGCTCGGACTGAAACTTGGTGTTCGAGTTCATTGACTCGACGAACCAAACGTTCTGCTCGATTTTCTGCTTGCTCCGTTAATCCCTTAGCTTGCGCCAACTCAATCTGCATTGTGCTAAATTGGCTGTGGGCTTCCTCAAGAGAAGTTGTTGATTCAGTTCGGGTTTCAGTGGCTTCTCTTGCGATGATTTGAGCGGCATTTGCTGCTGCAATTGAGGAATCTAAGTGGCTTTGAAGAGCTGCCTTCTCCTTTTCTAATTCATCAATTCGATGATCGGCAGTTTCTAGACGGCGACGCAATCCAGCATCCACCGCCAAGGGTTGAGCCGTATCACCGGGCAAACCGCCGCTCACAACATCAACGGTCTCTGAAAATGTAGCACTGGCTCGACTTTTGCGAAGTTGCTCCATTCCAATTTCGAAGCCAAACAGATCGTTCAGTTTGGCCTTGAGTGTGGCTCTGCGGCTCTCCGAACGAGTCCGAAGCGTCACGAGCAAATCATGGAAATCATCGAGCTTGAATTCTTCAACAGTTCCCGATTCTCTTGAAATAATGCTTCCTGCGGGAAGGCGGTGCAACTTCAGGACGCGAGTCGAATCTGTGAAGGTAAGCATGGCCTCTTCGAGGGACTGTCCCTCAGGGGCGGAAACACCTACAGGCACACCTCGTGCTAGCAACACCGAAACAGATGTCGATGATTGACCAGATTGAAGATGGCCTGTCACCTGCTCCTTGACACCAGCAGTGAGCATCGACAGAATTGCATCAGGGCCACCTCGGCCTTCACGCAGGACAAAACCATCAGGAATTGGACCCCCAGCTGCGCCAATGGCGCCAACTTCCCCGTCAAGAACAGCAGCCACTGCAGAAATTAATCGCGCATGGTTGGTATTCGCCTCAGTCCAAACACCCAAAGACACGTCACCGGCCTTGGCTAGCAGAAGCGATCCATCTTCATGGTGCATCGTCCAATGGCTACCATTACTCACGCCATCCTCATCGAGTACGCTGATGTTCATGGATTCAAGGGTGGAATGAATTTCTTGTGCTAACATTTCTGGAGAATTTGGCAAGTCACCAACGCTGTCGATGAGCATGCCTTGATCGATAGCAACGGCGCCACGAACGGTATCACGTTCCACAACAGCTCTTAGCACGGAGGACAGATCTCTGGCGAGAAGACGAACGACAGCGTCACCTCGAGGCAAAAGGCCCTGACGGTCTGCTTGATGTTCGAACGCTTCAGGGATTGTTTCTGCTACACTTCCGAGGCCGGCAAGTGAATACGAACCAGCAATGTGGCGACAATGTTCCTTCGCCTCAAGTTCCTCAAGTCTGAGGCGAGCCTCTTTTCCTGCAAGCAAAAGTTTGCCTTTACCGGATTCTGCAATCCAACCAACAACACGGCCCGCTCGGACCAGGCGATGACCTGCAGGCGTTTTTCTCCGTCCAATCCACGTGCTAATGACACCGTGGTCGAACGATTGAATCGCACCAGCCTCGACAGAAATTGCGCCTTCAACTGGGGTTCCTTGTGGTAGTGTAAACATATCATCAACTCACTGTGGGGTGGTGGCAAAGATCCTCCGATCTCGATCAATGGCGTGACGCCAGCGTGCTAAGCGCCCGCCAGAACCGGAGAGTGCTACGATTCGTGTTGGGGAAGTCACGTCAATCATTGTACGTTCTTTTCCTTCACACCAAACTTCGTAGATTGCTCCCAATCCAAGAGCATCTGCCACTTCGAGAGCAGCGGATAGGACCTCCACTGCATGGTCGACCGGTGGCATTGCACCCTCATCGCCTACGCTTGCCAATAGAGAACCGCTGTCATCGAACAGCATGGCTTGTTGAACGCCATCAAGGCGATACAATCCGGCCAGCGCACGTTGTAACATGGATGCTCAAACATCTCGTCAGCGTTGTGGCCTTCAAGAAGGTTGCTGTTTCCATCCCCCTAAAGGGGGATTTGCAGACCCAAATCAATTTCCCAACTGAACTTCATAGTTTTGAAACGCGGAAGAGTCTCGCTGTCCTTTTTTCCGCGTACAGTTGCCACCACAAAGTCAGAGATCTGTGGCCCGAGTGATTCCACGCGTACTTTAGTTTGAAGAAATTACTAATTGGAAATTTAATTATTCAATTGGAAATATAGATTCGATTTGATCACACTATGAATCGGATAGAAGCGGGGAGTTCAAACCACAATGGCCCTCCCACCATACATGGCAGAGCAAGAAACACCGGGGTT
>VMHT01096121.1_pt1 | contig 12738 bp, 15 predicted proteins | sample 4693611 | NCBI WGS metagenome assembly VMHT01 (sample SAMN12280063, study PRJNA550983) | marine metagenome | isolation source: seawater sampled from same location over 5 years 0.02-0.2 micron viral filtrate | place: USA: collected off the coast of southern California halfway between the port... ... | reverse complement strand
TGGTTGGCAACAGACTATATTGATTTGAAAGGAAGTCCATTGATTGAGAAAATGATATCCTATCACAGTATACGCAATACTCCACAACATCTCGCAAAATGTGGTTGTTGGAAATCACATACAAATCTTTGGAGATATATCATCACCAATAAATTAAATGGAACATTAATCCTTGAAGATGATGCGAAACTTGTTAATGATTTACCCGAAGAACTACCACAAGACGGAATTACTTATTTGGGTGGTTTCTTTCACAATAAGAAAATGACTGATAATAAGAAATTTGAACATATATCAATAAATGGTATTAATGAACTTAATAAAGATAAAATGAGAATCTTGATGACGATGGCATATTATATTCCCACTTGGGAAATCGCTAAGAAGATGCTTGAAGAGGTAGACAAACCACGGATAAGAGCAATCGATGTGATGATGTATGGTATTGATGTTCCGACTTATTATCAATTCCCAGCATCATATATTGAGAGTAATCTCGAATCAATGATTCGAAAAGACAAGAAGAAACATTCTAATGAACTCTATCAATGGAAATAATATCTATGTATAGAGGGTTTCCATTTGGAAACGGTAACCTTTACATTTGTATAATAATATATATTTGAAATCTTTTTTATAATTTATTTTTTATTTGAGTATACTATATTTTTGTATTTGAAAAGGTTTCCTTTTAGAAACTCACTTAAATAAAATCTATGCTATATATTATATGGAGTTGTCTGAGAATATTGAAGATTATATTAATGTTTATGTAAATGAAATATTAAAGTCAAGTAATAAGAAGGTAGCACGATGTAAGTTGAAGAAGGCATATGCGGAGAAGGGTGAGGAGGATAATAGTGTAGCCAAATTTATGCTATGGTATAAGGGGCAAAAGGAAGCCGAGCGTCTTCGCACACTGATTACCGCTCAGCGATTAATTATAAAGAGACTCGAAGATGGAGCAGACCCTAAGGAATTGATTGAAGAATATAAGTCTGATTTAGTTATGGCGAATCATCGAGTTGCCCAACACAAGGCACAAAATGAGCGTCTCACAAGAAATAATATGAAGTTACAGAAACAAATGAGGAAAGATGCAGTGGATAGGGGCAGTGTCAGTCGAGCAGCAAGAAAAGAAAAGACCATCGATGAGAAACTTTCGGTATTAAATGATTTACGTGCCAAAAACGACGAATTGAAACCTCTTGGAATTGAAAATGATAGACTGAAAGCAGAAAATAAAAAGTTAAGGGAAGCTCTCAATACTCGGGATAATATGTATGATGATAATGGGGAGTTATTTTAAGATTTATTTTCTCTATTATATATATATATGATTATTATTCACAAATCACATTCAAAATTAGATTTGATAGAATTATTTGAGAAATTGTCTGTTATTATTCCTAAGAAGACCAAGAAACCCGAAATAGTTGAAAATATCACTACCTATATACAATCTGCTAAATACATACCGGAAATTAAAGATGTATCAGTATTGATAGACATCTTGAAGTCGAAGACTACCAAACAAAGACCCAATATGAAATTAAAAAACTCGATTATGATAAAATCAAAGAAGATTATTAAGTGTTGTAGTTCAAATAGTTTCTCAGAGGAAACCTATTTATCTCATGAAGATGTTTATAATGATTTATTAAGTATTTGCTCCTATGGAGATATTTCTGCTGTCCGCAAAGCGTGTCATATTTATAATGATTGGACTATGTGTATTAATCACATTAATCCCATTATTTCCGCAGATAAAATGAAGTCTATGGTAGAAAAGAAACAATTGAAGAAAAATAAAGTATTTGGCATTAAAGCGGAACATAAGCCAATCCTTGTTGAATTTCGATAATTTTTTTTTCTATATATATATAAATGGCCGAAAACAATATTATAAAAATTAAAGATTTAAGTTTTGGTGACCGTGAGGAGGAATATAAATTGCCTATCTTACAGTGTCTATTTGGTAATGACCTTGATTCCACAAAAGAAAAATATGGAAAGAAATTTGAGTTCGATTATTTTGATGAACATTGCTTTATTGAAATGAAGTCTCGGAGAATTAATTATGGTTATTATCCTTCATTGATGTTTGGCAAGAATAAGTTAATTAAGGGCGACCAGTTACTTGATGAGAATCCAAATTTAAGAATCTTCTATATATGGAATTGCTACGATGGATTGTATTTTTGGGAACACCGTTCTTCACCCTATACCATTCAGTATAGTGGAAGACGTGATAGGGGCAGAGATGAATATTCTGATTGTATTCATGTGGAAAACAAATATATTAAAAAGTTAAAAAAGAAACATTTAAAGAAGAAATAAATATATAGAATTAAAATATATGACTACTGAGAAAAAAACTGTCAAAATATATTTAATTGAGGATATCAATGATTTACGGTATGTAGGGTCTACAAATCAGTTTTATTTAAACTCACGATTTTCTCAACATAAATACCATAAAAAAATAGGTCACACGTGTTCAAGTTCGAAACTAAATCTCCACAACTCAACTATCACCGAGTTGGAGATATGCGAAGAAAATGAACGCCAAGAAAGAGAAAGATATTGGGTGAAGAAATTAGGATGTGTCAATGAACATCTCCAACTAAGCGTTGAAGAGTTGAATGAAGGAAATAAAGAAAGAGCAAGAGCGAAGTCAGCAAGGTATTACGAGAAACATAAGAATACAAAGGAATACAGAGACAAAACAAAGCAGTATTATAAAGACAATAAAGAATATTTTAAGGAATATAGTAAAAAATATAGAAGTGACCCCGATGTAAAGTGGAAAATGGACCAGTATAGTAAAGAGTATCGAGAGAAAAAGAAGGAAATTAATGATAATTCTAGTATTACAAATAATAAATCACCGGGTATAGCCTCTTATTTTTAATTTTCGAACCTCATCTGCTATGTCCTTATCGGCTCTACCCCAAGTTCCCGGAGCCTTCATAAGAAACGAATACAGTCGAGCAATTGCCCATTGTTCCTTAGATTTTACAGAGGGTCGTACTGACTTTGGATTGGTCTTATATGCGCCAATTCCACGATAATATACCTTATCTAATAATCTTTTAGGAATACCAGTTAATCTCACCATATCAGCCTTAGAATTAGGTTGGTCTCTTTTTTGTTTATATTTTTTGTTAAACTTATTCTTATTGGTCATAACCATTATGAATAATAATATATTTTAAAATTTGATTCAATATTTATTTATCTGATAAATAAATTATGGATAAAGGAAAATACGGAACCATCACAACGTTCTATAAAGGGCTACTTATCTCGAAGTTTCAAATAGACCATCCAAATGAGATTGATGATTTACATCATGAAGGGGAAGTAATTATTCGCCACTCCGGAAAGGCTGGATATAATATTAAAAAGCAAGTCAAGACCTATTACAGTTTCTGTAATAAAATCTATAAAAGAAAAAAGTTAAAGAAGTCGATAGATGACGAGGACCATCAATATTTCGCATATTGTCTATTTGCTCTGCTACGTCTTAGATTGATAGAGAATGATGAAAATAATGGATATTTAATTATGCCTCACAGAAAAAGGCCAAAAACTAAATAATCTTGTGAGTGCTTGAAGGACCTAAATACCTTTTATCAATTTTATTAGGACATTGTGCTATCTTTTCCCGTAAATAACAAACAAAAGTAAGTCTTGTATAATTCTTGTCGAGTCCGGCAGTTCCGACTTCGGGATTATCCTTAAAGAGTTTTACCAACTCATGATTATATTTTTTATCATCTTCGGTTTCATACATCTCAGAGTTAGAGTGCCACTGATGAACATCCATAGCAAGGAAGTCCCCGTGGCGAACATCCACTCCCACACCAAATTGCGGGAATACTGTATAGCCTCCATGATACTTGCCCCTTTCTAAGACGGTTAGATTTCCGAACCCTTTTTGATAATCGCCTCGGTCACGATGTAGAGCAGTTCGAAAGTTCCTATTTATTGTAATTGTAGAGAATGATGTTTTAGGGATTCTTAAATCATTACGTTTAGTTGCTCTCATTAATTGTGATTGATATGATAATGGTATTAATTTTTTGAAACATTTATCAATCTCTTGAATAAATGGGAGTCCTTTGTTATATTTATCATAATTAGTTCTTGTAAAGTGAGTTAATCGACAAGGAAGCTTAACAAATTTAGTCTCATCGAAGTAACCAATAGGTGAACTGGCTACTTGATTATTTACTTTCATTTTACTTACACCTCCATCGGCTTTAAGATATCCCGTAGACCATTTATTTGTATTTGTTGTGGTTCTTTTCTTCCAATAAACAGACTCAGAATCAATTGCTCCCGCAGCCGCTCCTCGACCTCTACTGGCTTTCGCCATATCTTTATAATTCTGCCATCCTATTTCACAAGTAAAATTATCTATCTTCTTTTTTCGAAACTTCAATAATAACTTCTTTCTATTGTTTTGCCAGTAATAAACATCACAATCTTGATTAATGACTGGCATAACTAATGAACTCTCATCAATCCATTCACCTTCTAAGTCAGAAACTTCTTTGTCAGTTAATACTTTTTTAACAATGATTTCTTTCATTTATATAATGATTGAGATAAAAAAATCATTTATTTCAAAGATAAAAAACCATCCTTATCTTTGATGACTTCAATATCTTCCGGAACTCCTTCATGAATCATATCCAATTTCTCATCCTTTAAGTGCTCCCGTTTATCTTTTTCAGTTGGAGACCAATCTACATCTTCAACAATAATATCTTTGATAGAGACTAAATACTTTGCTAAATCATCTCTATCATTTTCATGGCAAAAGAGGACTATTTCTTTGTAGTATTCAAAATCCATTATATATATTAATTAGAAATTATTTATAAGTTCCATGACAATATTTGTTGAAAATATCTTCAACTGTCATTTTGCCACTGAGTGCATCGGCTCTGACCATCGTGACAAAATCCTTAGCACTCGTGACCGATGGGTCGACCTTCAAGTAACAATTAACTAAATCACACGACCATCCTCCTACTCCATCTTCATCCATCAGAGTGTTGTCTCCGAAGTCTCCCTTCCCGAACCAGCTTTGATCTTCCTTTGACCAGTCATGGAGGTGCGTTCGAACACCTTCAACCGGTTTCCAGTCATCTCCAAAGCGTGGGATTTCTTGCTTCGCGACCACCTCTGCCTCGGCATCAACAACTTCTTCTTTCGGGGTAGCATCCGTAGTTTCAACAGTAACATCAGACATTATATGATATATCGTAGATATTTATTCTGTTAAAAAAAAAGATTCAAATTTGTTAATTAATGAGTTATTTCTTGTCTTTTTGTTCATTCTTAAATATCATCTCTAAAATATTTTCGGGAGTCCTTTTTACTTTTGTAATTTTATAAACAATTGCGGAACTATTATCACAATTAGATATTTCTCCATCGGGGTCTGTAATTGCGGTGGTGATATCCGCAACAACTGCTGGTTTAGTGACTGTATACTGAACATTTCCTTTACCAAAATAAAAGTCACCTTGTGCTGAATATTTATCAACGACTGAAATGATTGGGAGTAAAGCACCGGTTGGAGATCCTCCGATTGCTGTATATCCTTCAAGAATAGAAGACCTAATTGCGTAATAGGGTTTGAGAACACTCTTCTGAATATCACTTGCTGGGATTGCCATAGATTCGGTTCTAACTACAACCTCTGGATGATGACTTAATAAAGGATCACCGGTGACCCATACTGTGTCATTTGAGACACACGATAGGACGCTATATGGGAAACTTAAACCAGTTTGATACATATTTGCTCCAAATCTATTTACAAAATAAGCCTTGGTATCTGTGGCGACGACCTCAGCATTTGTTGTGGGCCGGTATAAAGATATTTTGTTATCATTATTAACTCTCCTAGTGAGAACATTCAGTTTGCTCGGTTTTGCTTGAACCGCTTCATATCTAAATCCTAAAATATCGAATAGATTATCTTCCCAATTATCTTCACTATATCCAAAATAATCAATATAGATTCCTCCGTGACTATCATAAATCGTGTAAGGATTAATGTTTAGATTATCACCTTGAATATATTGACTATTAGCGCCAACAGCGGCAGCCAGATTCTCTGGATACGCCGTATTACGATATGCTTGCTGAGCTTTACCGGCATACGGTTTAAGATTAGGAGTGTATCCTAACTGACTTGGTTTGGGATTTATTTTGTAAACGGTGTCTCCCGCCTCGGCATTAATTCCGGGGGGTTTCAGTGCGAGGCTGGTCGTGATGGTTGAAGAGTTAATATTGGTGGCGGGATTTCCGGAAAATGCTGTATTTCCAACATTATTGGCAGTATGTAGTTTAACTAATTCGAATCTATTTGTTACGGTATTATATGTCAATTCGGGATTATTTGCCCCTATATATGTTTGTGTGAAATAAGGGGATAGGTCTCTATTATTCCCAGCAGAATCTCTAAGCAACTGGACGGTTTCCGGGGCGATTTGGTCGGGTCCGACTGTTGGCTTATATATAGTTCCAATATCCACGACTGCCTTTCCAGAGTAAGGGGAGACTATCGCGGTGGAGAACGCTGTTGCGTGAAAATCAAATCCAATTCGTCTTCCAACACCAATCGTAGAACCCACATCAGTAAATAGAGACCTCGGTATTCCTATTTCTGATGTATTTAATCTAATGACATAATAATCTAATTCGGTAAATCCACCCGCCCCATCGGGAACGTATGTTTTTATGTTGAAGGGAATCGCAAAACCATAATTAAGTCTCAAATCATTTAGGTTAAATTGTTCTGGTGGTATATATAAATCTCTATTTGCTTCTTGCCATTCAAAAAAGACAGTCCCCGATGAATGATTAATATTATTAGGTGCTGCTCTTTGCTGGTAATTATCAGAACCAAAACCATCTGTATTTATGGTTCCCGCGGACGCCGTAGTCTTATACTTGTTCATGTGAAAGAATCTCGATGTGTTGTATTCGGGAAACAGCCTTGGGTCTGTTTGTCCTACACCACCAGCATCTCCGGCTGGGTCGTAATCAACCGTATTTCTAATATTTTCCCATAATTCGGGATAAAGAGCTTGGGCATCTAAGAAATCTCGAATAATACTTAAATTTGCTTGGGTGTATGGTATATTCGTGAGCATGGTGCTATTTTGTCGTCGAGGGTCTGCTTGTGTTAGTGTATTTAATAATGGGACTTGATATCCATCATCGGGGTCGGGAAGTAATGGAGTGCGAACATCACCCTCATTCATAATTGCGGGTGCTGCGACAGTGCGAGCCATTGTTCTACCAGTTTCATAGATTTCGGGTCTTTTAATACCAATATAAGCAAAAGATGAAATATAGTCAGTTAGAAGTTGTGTATTTGCCGATGCTCCACCACCGGCCTTAGAAGTCACTGGAAGAGCCACATTTCTAAATAATGTATAATTCGCATTATCGAATTGGAAATAATTAATACATTCCATAGGTTTATAAGTGTTTGAAGAGACTGTTTTGGTAATGTTTTGAACAAATCCAGCCCCATCTAAGATATCAAATATTTCCGGAGATGTTGTTTCTGTGAGTTGTCTTGTGATTTGTTCGGCAACGGCAGATGGTGTATTGAATCCGGCATCGATAGTTAAATCTAACCTATCTCTTACTCGAATATAATTTGCTTCTGAAAAGATACCATTGTGAGACTTCTTTGGAAATTGCGTCTCAGCATCCGTTAAATCTGCGTCATAAAATACTGTATCTTTAACAAAAAGAGTAAATCTTGAATTATCTAAAACTTGTTTTTTAGTGATTGTCCCGCCGGATTCTTTGTAATTAACCCAATCGGCGTGAACAAAGCAATCAGCGTTTACAGAGAACGGTATCATACCATGAGTTGTGGAATCGGAAGATTTATGGATTTGGGTATTTTGTGGAAAAGTGTTGCGAGTGTAAGCGGAAGCAAAACACCTCGGCTGGGTAATATAATTTGGATATTCTGATGAAGTTATATAATATCCATATATGAATGGAGCAACTGTATCTCGAAGTTCAAGAGTATCGCCGCTGATTTCAGTCGTGACTAATTTGCGATATTTTCCAAGTCGATATTTAGCGTCATAAGTATTAGTTCGAATAGTATATGGTTCTTTTTTTTCTGTTTTGGTATAGGTGGGAACGAAATTAGTTCCTTTTGCCTTACCACTAAACTCGATAGTCTGAGCATTGGCAGAGCCAATTTCATTTATGAAAACTGATTCCATTTCCACCTTATCTCCAACTTCTAATCTGATTGCCGACTGTAATGTGTTCGTCCAAACACCCGCTTCCGACTCATTACCGCTTCTCGCTTCCACGCCACTCTTACGTGAGCAATTAATTAAAAGTGTGTCGACATATTCATCGCCCATTTATAATAAGTATATATTATAAATCTCATAAGAAAAAAGGTAAGAAGTATTTAATTATTACTAATCTTTAACAAAGCCCTTGTTAATAAGCATTTCATATTTCTCTGGATACTTTTCAATAAATTTGTTAGACTGCCCTTTATTATTATGATAAATAAATAATTGTTTAGCATTCGTAACTTCTTTATTCTTTTCATATTTTTCTTTCTTTTTTTTATTATTTTTGATATACCATTGTCGAGACCTTTCTCTCGCTTTTGCTTGATATTCCGGATTATCTTTCAACTTTTCGTGATAGTATTTTTTATGAGATATAGCCAACTTCTTTTGCTTATCCATAATTTTTTTAATGTCATCATTGCTGATTTCTTCCATTATTATCTATTATATATAATAGATATTATTTTAAATAGTCTTTATTTCGGTTTATCTCGGATGTGAAAGATAATAACCGTTTTACCAGATAAACCCGCGGCGAGTCTTTCGTTATCATAGCAAAGATCCACATCAAAGCTATTAAGAACAAGTTCATTTGGATTGTTTAAGTCGATATAAGTTTTTTCATTTGGTTCAAAATACAATGCTCCCGATTCGGCACCACTATTATCGAACCTTGGAAGATGTCCAACAATTTTAGACCTCGTCCCCATTCTAGCGTTTGTTGACAGTTGAGTGAAATTATTCAGTCTCACAAATAAAGATACATTTGAACCCGAAGAAGGAGTTTGTGCTGAAAGAATAGTGATAATCAAAGTATTGATACCAGCCTCTTTGGCGGAAACTGGGTGATTCACCATACCAAATGATGGACCGGTATTACAAGGTTTAGTATTCAAAAACAATGCCCTTCTTGACGGACCATCAAAGGACACGTCCCCTTTCAGTGGAGCAGTGATAATCTGATTTTCATATCCATCCATCGCATCTGCTCCCGTTAGAAGTTTTGGAGTTAAAACAACCTCTTCTGCGGCATCATTCCATGGTCTTGCTTCCATTGCTGTTGCCCATCTCGTTGTGCCTCCATTTTGACCCGACTCACTAAATATCCACCAGTCGTAAACCTCCGGCTTTTCAGATAAAGGAAGAGCAAAATCCGGATAAGATGTGTAGTGCTGAATGTAATCAATCGTGATTTGCTTGTCGACTCCTCTTGCTCCAAAGTGAGGATACATTGCCCACTTAGCACATGTCGTAGGATTGGTGACTTCATTTTTTAAAGCTCCCTTACTGGTCGACACAATATTATCTGTGAGTAAAACCTCCGAGCCAGCATCGTCTATTAGAAAGATACTTATATGTTCATTTGTCAATTTAAACTTGACCTTTTCGTATTTGTCATTTGCCGCATTTGTTTGAAGATTGTATATATTTGGGAAGTTGGCATTGTGAGCTCCATAGTAAATGATTTCATTCATTATAAGTTGCTGACTCTCACCGCTGGTTCCGCTTTGGAAAACTCTTAAAAAAGAACCAATTCTCATAATACATATATCACAGAATGCTTGTCCTCCACAGTTTCTAAATCCGCCACCGTTGCTGCCAGTTCCGCCTCCTCTGTTGGCATCGAAATTGTCGGGTGCTGTGATTCCATTTTCTTTTTCACTGTTGATGCGAGTCAAACCGCAGAAGAAAGACGACCTATTGGCAGTGCTGTTTGCGAGAGACCAATCCATAATACATTCTCCATCATTTTGAGAGATAGGCTGATTTCTCGCTTGAACTTGGAATCCCGCACCATCAGCAGACTGCTTTACAGCATTAGTTCCTACAAGGGAAAATATGCCAGTCTTTTCTTGTGAAACATCTACAAAATTGAAATTAGCAGTCTTTTTGGTAATCGCTGTCTGCTGAGTAAACACCCATTGAAATCCATCCCATACGTTGGCAGTATATTTTGGTGTTACTGTGACATTTGCTCCAACGGGGATTTCCGGCACATCATCGGTTCCAGTTCCTTTCACAGCATCTGTAATAAGAGATGGGTGATAGCATCTTTCTTCTAATCCTTCTTGAATAAAAGCAGCGGTGTCGCCAACTGTTACAGTTTTTGTCTCACCATCTGCTATACTTCTTGTGCCTCTTCTTAATTTTGATCCGAGTGTTCCTACAAATGGAACAGAAGTCGATTCATCAATATTCGAGCCAGTTCCGTCCAACGGCAAACCGAAGTAATTACCAAAGATATTATTGTTGCGACCAATGACAAGTTGCTGTTTCTTAGTTATTTTAGCAGATTGGAGAGCAATCTGTGAATTTGGTGGAATCCTCATTGTATCGAGAAGTCGGTTGCTGTATGAGAACGGCTGGAAGATGTTAGAGGTTTCATCGACCCCCACCTCGTCTTCTATATTGGAAGTTATTATGAGACTCATTATAAAATATATAATATTTAAATTTCGATTAAAAAAATATAATATTATATATTATGCCACCTAAGAAGGTCACCAATGTAAAGCCGATAAAAAATGTAAGAACGTATGATAAACCACAGATAGATATTAAGAAGACACTTGATGATGATAAGAAGGTAAAGCCGGAGAAGATATTTGAAGGTTACAAGAAGTCATCTTCAAAGAAGACAAAGAAGACAAAGAAGGCTAAAAAGTATTAATTAATTTATCATATTCATCTTTTATTTCGATGAAAGTTTCATGATTCCCATCCTTTTTATCCGGGTGATATCTTCTCGCCAATTCTTTATAATTTTTATTTAACTCTTCGAATGAATTAGATTTCCTCAATTTATTTATTTTTGATTCAAATGATTGAAATATTTTTGGATCGTTAATGTTGAAGACCTCTCCGTAGTCTTGTGACTCATTGTATCTTGGTTCATTTCTAATTACTTCGTTTTCGTTATCCATATCCCATCCCGGATATGCGATTCCCATAGATAAATATACTTAATATTTTATTTCTCAATTAATTCAAATTTCAATTTCACAAAAATAAAATATATCATTAATCTCGAAGTTTCCATACAGAAACCTTAACATTTATAATTTAATATTATTCTGATATCAAAATAATATTTTTATTTTTATTTTCATTTGATGATACTATATTTTCATTCTGAAAAGGTTTCTTTTCAGAAACCCTTTCTTTTGTCTTTTAATCTCAAATCAGTGACTCCATTTTTCCTTGTAAATTGGCGAGTTAGTTCGGGATATTTATTTGCTAAATGTTCTTTGTCTGCTTTCTCTGTATCTAGATTGCGACCGTCGCCACAGCAGCCACCCGATGCATAATTCTTGGTCTTGCCACAGAGCCAATTGTTCTTCAATATCTTGCCATCCCTTAAATAGTGGAGAATACAGTTCTCCATATCCTCAGCATAGTTGGTCTCTAATACAATATCTTTTCTGATAAATCTCAATCGAAAGAGTCCTAACATATATCGAAGGTCATAAGTGTAATGATTACAAGCACTCATAAACATACTGTTATCACACTGATACAGACCTCCATATGAAATGTTTTCATTGTCCATTATATCTTTCATTTCTTGAATTGTTTGTTTAAGATTCACAGATTGTTTCTCATTATCAATCAGATTGACTAAATCATCATCTATCTCGACGATGAACTCGTTTTCATCAAAATATTCTGTGATATAGTTGTGAGTCATACCGATGCCTTTGATATCTGTTGTCACCAAGTTGATTCCTTCGATAGATTGGTATTCACTTAAATTATTATCATCGTTTCTGACAAATACATAAATAGTTTTTGGGTCAACACATTGTTGTTCGAGATAAGTGAGAGTCTTTAATTTTAATTGTGATGGACGTTGGTATGAGGGAATAACAAACTTAATCATATATATTTATTAGAGATAATAAAATTATCATAAAAATGAAAATTTATCAGAGTTATGATTATGACATACCCGAGGTGGGGCTTATGATTATGACATACCCGAGCATATGATTATGACATACCCGAGGTGGGACTTATGATTATGACATACCCGAGCCGTATTTGGTTCTTCTCGTTCACTTTCCAAATTTGAAGTTGGATTCGATGAGTTTCATACAGATAAAAACTAACTCACTTTCCAAATTTGAAGTTGAATAATAAGAGTTTCATACAGATAAAAACTAACTCATAATTATGACTTCTCTCGCAGTAGCAGATTGGTCTCAGATTCCGGAGGAAGTTCTCGATATGATTCTCAAACACGTCGATGAGTATGAGGTTGAGTGGAGGATGAATCAGTTCAAGACTTGGAGAAGTCGGGGATATCCTTTAATCCGCCCAGTCTTCGACCGTCGTCCCATCTACCATAGAATGGGTCAAGGATGTCACG
>VMHT01220470.1_pt1 | contig 12739 bp, 20 predicted proteins | sample 4693611 | NCBI WGS metagenome assembly VMHT01 (sample SAMN12280063, study PRJNA550983) | marine metagenome | isolation source: seawater sampled from same location over 5 years 0.02-0.2 micron viral filtrate | place: USA: collected off the coast of southern California halfway between the port... ... | reverse complement strand
CCACTAGATATAGACATACCAATTCGCGAGACGCGAAAAACGTTGATAAATATAGCGTTTTGGTGGCTGATAATATAGATTATGCAACAAATAACCTTAGGTACTTAGACCGAACGGTCCGAGGGTCGCGGAGATCGAGCACCGGCCCCCAAAAATTTGGCCCCGTTACGCACGCGCGAGACCTAGACCTGGCAACATACACACACTATAGGAGTAAAATATGCACATAGACTATTCAAAACTTGATCCAAACCAATTAAAGGCAATGGTATTGCTTAGAAGGAAGGTGGAACAAGAGCATGCACGTGGAAATTTCATGAGATTCGTAAAATCGGTGTGGCCTGAGTTTGTTGAAGGATCACATCACATTAGAATTGCAGAAAAACTTCAGGATTTTATGACAGGAAAGAACAAAAGATTGATAGTGAACATGCCCCCACGTCACACAAAAAGTGAGTTTGCCTCATTTTTATTCCCGGCATGGATGATGGGGCAAAATCCCCGGCTAAAAATTATTCAAGCGACTCACACAGGTGAATTAGCAATAAGATTTGGTAGAAAAGTAAGAAACTTGATGAACACCAAAGAATATAAAGGAATATTCCCTGATGTTACGTTAAGAACTGATAATCAGGCGGCGGGACGTTGGGAAACTAACCTTGGAGGTGAGTATTACGCGGCAGGTGTAGGTGGTGCGATCACAGGTCGTGGCGCTGATCTACTAATTATCGATGATCCACATAGTGAACAAGATGCTTTGTCTGAAAATGCAATGGATAACGCCTATGAGTGGTACACATCTGGTCCTCGACAGCGTATGCAACCAGGGGGGAGCATTGTTATCGTGATGACTCGATGGTCTGATAAGGATCTTACTGGTCAGTTAATCAAAAAGATGGGAGATCTGAAAGCTGACAAATGGGATGTCATAGAATTCCCGGCAATTTTAGACGACGATGACGAAGATAAGAGAAAACCTATTTGGCCTCAGTATTGGAAGCTTAATGAACTAGATAAAGTGAAAGCTTCTCTTGTTCCAACTAAGTGGAGCGCACAGTGGCAACAAAATCCCACGCATGACGGTACAAGTATCATTAAACGTGAATGGTGGAACATATGGGAAAAAGAAGATCCACCTGAATGTGCCTTTAAAATTCAAAGCTATGATACAGCATTCTCAAAAAAAGAGTCTGCTGACTACTCAGCTATTACAACTTGGGGAGTTTTTTATCCTGAGGAAGGAGAAGAGACACATTTAATTTTGTTAAACTGTAGAAAAGGTCGTTGGGACTTTCCTGAGCTTAAACAAGTCGCAAAAGAAGAACTACGTCTCTATAATCCTGATGCTGTCATGATTGAAGCCAAGGCTTCAGGGACACCCTTGATACAGGAGCTACGGCGATTTGGTGTGTACGCGACAGCTTTCTCTCCGAACCGTGGTATGGATAAGCATGTACGATTAAATTCTGTTGCCCCTATTTTTGAAGCTGGTCATGTTTGGAGACCTGACATGGATTGGGCTGAAGAAGTACAAGAAGAATGCGCATCTTTTCCTTATGGAGAGCATGATGATCTTGTTGACGCAACCACCTTAGCCCTGTTAAGATATAGACAAGGAAGATTCATTTCATTGTATGACGATGAGCCTGAAGAACCTATTGGAAAACGAAAATATGAATACTATTAAAAAATTAATTAATCCTGAAGATAGAAGACTAAAACAAAAACTAACACCGAAACAGATGATTTTTGTTTATGAATACGTACACAAAGTTTTACTCGGAGAATGTTCCGCTGCCGAAGCTGCGCGACGCGCGGGCTATTCACAAAATCGAGCACGTCAAACTGCTACTGATTTATTGAACCCTCATATGAATCCTTTCGTCGTGGAGGCCATTCATGAGATGAAACAAGATCTGCATCAAATGTATGGAGTATCGACAGCGTCTCACTTGGCCTCCTTAAAACAAATCAGAGAGGAAGCACGAGAACATAAACACTATTCGGCGGCCGTGGCTGCTGAAGTCAATAGAGGTAAGGTTGCTGGTTTTTACGATAACAAAGTTCAAACAGAAACTCCTTTAGAAAATATGAGTAAAGATGAGTTAGTAAAGATTTTAGAGAACTACGATAAGAATGGTATAACTCATGATACTAAGCTCATTATTGATGATGACAAAGATGTGATGACAGGTAATTGAGATGGTAAAAAAAATAATTCATATCAATCAACACAAGATCCGATCGAATAAAAAACATGGATTAGAGGAACCTGTGATTACTTGCAAAACTTCTAAGTCAAACGATTACGCAAAGAATGTAGAAATTTTTGATAAGAATAATAATGTTGTTGCAAAAGTTATTTATAGTCCTACTAAACCTTTGTCTTGTGGTGCACGAGTTTGGATTGAGACTAATGAGAAAATAGTTTTAGACAATGGTTTGTGTTTGGATAAGTAAATGATATCACTATTCAATGTAGCAAGACCGATAGCCATGAAAGCTTTACAGAATCCCGCGGTTCTCGGATCGTTGCTCGTGGGTACTGTGGGATCGCAACAAGCTAATAAAATACAGAACGAATTAAACTTAGGTAACATAACTTTAGATGATGTATATAATTTTATCACAAATTTAGCGGCGTCACCTTCGGTGACAGCATTAAAAGATTTAGAGAAGTCTAATCAAGTTCCACCGAAAAAGGATGACGACAAAACTCCGACTCCTCCTGAACCTGATCCATTAGACTTGCTGAACCTTATAAATACTGATAGAAAGGAAGAAGATGAAAAAACTGATACAGTACGCCAAGAAGATGGCCAAACAGCCATTGAAGCCCTCAAAGCGCAAAGTGAACAAACCCAAAGAGGAGATGTCGACCGAGGATCTCAAAGCGATCAGGGAGAATATGTATTAAAAACCGAAGAAGGTTTTGAAATTGCGCCTCTAGAACAAAGCAGTGATTTTTTCACTCGAACCATGTTGGGAGAAATTGGTACTCCCAAATCAACCTATCAACCTATTGTCGACCTATCAGAGATAGGACAGACTTTTAATATCTTTGAAGAAAAAAGAAGTGGTAATTTTGAAAACCATATCTTCACTAGTATTCCTACTTTTAAAGAAGCTCAAGTCGCTACTGCTGATGCACTAATTAAGTCTCTTCCTAAAAATGCTAATGTCTTAGACATTGGTGGAACGGAAGGAGGATTTATCAATACGATTGCTGAAGTAAGACCAGATGTGACTGGATTTATTGTGGACCCTAACGTTGTTGCTAATAAAATATTTAATCAACAACAAATGTCTAACGCTTACTATATTCGAAGTGCTTTCACCACAGATAAATCTAAATTTGGCAATTATGCGTTTGATGTAAAAGACGAAAAGAAACAACCAATCTCGACAGATTTCTTTGACGCAGATTCAATTGAAGATAATTCTTTGGATGCAATTACTGAGAAAATGACTTTTCAGTTTATTGACAAAGGAAGAAACAACAAAGTAAAACTAATTAGTGAAAAATTAAAACCTGAAGGCATTGCACTGTTTGAAGAGAAGTTTTTTACCTCTTATGACGATCCTGAATGGAAAGCTAATGAGGATAAAAAGAATCAGTTTAAATTACAGTATTACGATCAAAAAGATTTGACAAAAAAACAAAAAGAAACTTTAGAAGGAATGGATCGAAGACAGGTTACTTCTGGAGATTTTGAAAAGATATTGATGAAACATTTCAACAATGTAGTTCAATATTGGGATTCAGGTAATTTTAAAGGATATGTCGCTTCAGATAGTGCAGATGCTTTGAATAATTTTTTATCAAATCTTCCTGACTTAAACAGTGAATACTCTAACGTACAAACTCCTAATTTTATTACAAAACCAATTGACAAAAAACGAAGAGGAGGACCTATATCGATACCAAAAATAGACATGTTGTAAAAGGTCGATTAGGTGATATAAATTAAATTATGGCAGATAATATTGATAAGTCTCTAGACCTAGGTGGTAAACCTGAACTTGAAATCATTAAATCAGATACTTCCGTCGAGATTGACGGTCAACCTATTCCTACTCCTGAAGGATTAGAAATTGAAATGGATGAAGACGGAGGAGCAACACTTGATTTTGATCCAATGTCCGAGATTCCTGAAGAAGTAGAATTTTATTCTAACTTAGCTGAAGTCATGGATGAAGGAGATCTAGATCAACTATCCGATGAATTATTAAGTGAATTAGAAAACGATCGTTCTTCTAGAAAAGATTGGGAAGATTCTTATATCAAAGGTTTAGATTTATTAGGAACTAAGTATGAAGAAAGAACAAGACCTTTTCAAGGCGCTAGTGGTGTCACTCATCCTTTGTTAGCTGAAAGTGCTACACAGTTTCAAGCAACAGCTTTTAAAGAACTCTTACCAGCGAACGGTCCTGTTCGCACAGCAGTCATGGGAGAAGAGACTCCTGAAAAATATTCTCAGTCACAACGTGTTCAAGAATTTATGAACTATCAATTGATGAACAAAATGGAAGACTACACTCCTGAGTTCGATCAAATGTTATTTTATTTACCTCTCGCAGGTTCGACATTTAAAAAAGTTTACTATGATGAATTGTTAGATCGAGCTGTCTCAAAGTTTGTTCCAGCAGAGGACTTAGTCGTCAACTATATGGCTAGTGATTTAGACTCTTGTGAAAGAATTACTCAAATCATTAACATGAGTTATAATGATTTTAGAAAAAAACAAGTTTCAGGTTTTTACAAAGACGTAGAAATTGTTCCTGGGGAAACGAGTCCTTCAGAAGTCAAAAAGAAATATGATGAAATGGAAGGTATCAAGCCTTCTTATATGGACAAGTCAATTAGACTTTATGAGTTTCATGTATCTTTAGACTTAGAAGGTTTTGAAGATAAAGGCATGGATGGTGAGCCCACAGGAATTAAAATACCTTACATCGTAACCATTGAAGATAGCTCAAGTAAGGTAGTAGGTATTCGAAGAAACTATGAAAAAAGTGACGAAAAAAAATTAAAGAAAAGATATTTTGTTCACTACAAGTTTTTACCTGGTTTAGGTTTTTATGGACTAGGTTTAATACATTTGATAGGCGCTTTATCAAGAGCAGCAACACAAATGTTACGACAGTTAATAGACGCAGGTACATTAGCAAATTTACCAGCAGGATTTAAGTCAAGAGGACTTAAAATTAGAGACGACGCAGAGCCAATTCAACCAGGAGAATTTAGGGACATTGATGCACCTAATGGTGATTTACGAAATGCTCTCATGCCATTACCTTATAAAGAACCCTCTCAAACTTTATACTCTCTTCTAGGATTTGTTGTTCAGTCAGGACAGAGATTTGCAGCCATAACTGATTTACAGGTTGGTGATGCTAATCAAAATGCTCCAGTGGGAACAACAATGGCATTATTAGAGAGGGGCTCAAAAGTTATGTCAGGCATCCATAAGAGATGTCATTATTCTCAGAAAAAAGAATTCAAACTATTGTTTGATGTTTTCTCCGATTACTTACCTGAAACATATCCGTATTCTGTCGAAGGTGCAGATAGAACTATCAAAGCTGAAGATTTCAGTGATCGTGTAGATGTTCTTCCTGTTTCTGATCCTAACATATTTTCTACAACTCAAAGAGTAACTTTAGCTCAAACTGAATTACAATTAGCACAAAGTGCTCCTGATATTCACAATATCAAAGAAGCTTATAGGAGAATGTATGAAGCCTTAGGAGTCAAGGACATTGATCAAATTTTAAGAAAAGATTCTCCAACTGCTCCCAAAGATCCAGCCACGGAGCACGCTGATTTACTCGATGGTAATTTACTGAAAGCCTATGAAGGACAAGATCATGATGCTCATATTCAAAATCATTTAATTTTTGGAACAAATCAAATGGTTCTTGGTAATCCTCCAATGGCAATGAAATTACAAAAACACGTTTTAGAACATATTTCTCTCAAAGCAAAAGAACAAGCTCAGTTCTTGGCAATGCAACAACCTATCGACGATATGGCCTCTGTTGTAGCTAAGTTAGAGGCTCAGTTTATGGCAGAGATAAAACAATTATCAGCACAACTTAGTGGCCAAGGTAAACCTGATCCTGTAATACAGTTAAAACAACAAGAGTTAGCACAAGACGCACAAAAAGATCAAATAGATGCGCAAGTGGATCAAGCAAAGCTACAATTAGATGCTGAAAGATTGAAACAAAGAACAGCGATTGATCAAGCAAGAATACAAAAAGATTACGATATTGCAGATAGACGTGCCGAAGTTCAGTATGATAAAATGACTACTCAAACTTTGAATCAAGCGAGAAAAGATGCCTCTAACAAAAAAGGGTAGCAAAATAAAAAAATCCATGGAAAAGACATATGGAAAGAAAAAAGGAGAGCAAGTATTTTACGCTTCTAAGAACAAAGGTACAATAAAGAAAGTAGAAAAGAAAAATGGAAAGTAAGTTAAAAGCAAAGTATATTGTAGATATTATGGATGAAACAACAAAAAGAAGAGTTCAAAAAATTATTGATAGCACAAGAGATTTTGTTCAAGAACAGGCTGAACAAGGTATTGATTTAATAGAGTTAGCTCAGGTTATGCTTTCAATGAGTCGAGAAGCTATGGTTGACGTTTATGGTGAAGTAGTGGCAGATAGTTATATTAAACAACAAATTAGTTATTTGAAAAATCCTGAAAATAGTCTAACATTACACTAATGACTAAACGATTAACAAAAACAGTTCCTCCAAAAAAAGGACCTAAGTCACAAGGTATGGATATTCCTTATGGAAAAATAGTACCAGTTGGCACTGTCCCTGAGGATAAAAAGCGTAAACGTGGCTATGGAATAGCATCAAAAGGACTTAAATTCGAAGGAGTATTCTAATGCAAAAATGGATTAAGGACCTTTGGGAACAACACCCAAAGAAAAAATGGCTCATAATCGGTGTAGTAATCGGTTGGGTAATCGCTCAATATATCTAATCAATGTTATCTAAAATATTAGGTGGATCTTTAGTAGACACTGTCGGTAAAGTTATTGACAGTGTCCACACTTCAGAAGAAGAAAAAGGTCAAATAAAAATAAAATTACAACAATTAGAAAACGACATTAATTCCAAACAAATGGATATCAACTTAGCTGACGCTAAGTCTACTGCTACAGGTATTGGTGGTATTATGCAAAGATCATGGCGACCCCTCATTGGAATGTCCTGTGCTCTAGCTATATTTTGGGAGTATGTCTTAAAACAATTCTTAGTATTTATATTGGCAGCATTTAGTGTTGAACACGCACCTCTTCCAGAGCTTGACATGTCGACTTTATTTCCGCTTGTCACAGCCTTGCTCGGAATGGCGGGGCTTCGCAGCTTCGAAAAAAGTAAGAAAATTACGAAATAGTGGAACAGTTCGATTACAAAGTAAAAAAACTTATTCAACAAGCAATAGAAAACCAAAAAGAAAACTTGTTGAGTAGAAATCTAAGTTCTTATGAGGAGTACCAATATGAACTTGGAAAATTACATGCTTTAGAGCATTTATTAATAGACTATCAAGAACTAAAAGAAAAGGTGATAGAAGAATGAGTAAACTAATAGTACCGAGTTATTTAAAAAATAACGACGACAAAAAAAAGGAAAAAAAGAAAGAAGAAGACAAAGGACCTGCTATGGAAAGAGTTCCTCAAGCAACAGGTTGGAGAATGGTAATTCTACCTTATAAAGGAGTAGAAAAGACAAAAGGTGGTTTGTTACTTACTGACAAAGCCATCGAGGAACAACAACTCACTACTAATGTGGGTTTGATTTTAAGTATGGGTTCTGATGCTTATGCTGATAAGAATAAATTTCCTAATGGACCTTGGTGTAAAAAAGGTGATTGGGTAGTATTTGCTAAATATGCTGGCTCTAGGGTCAAAATTGAAGGTGGAGAAATACGTATTCTTAATGACGATGAAATACTAGCAAAGTTGAAAGATCCAAAAGACGTACTAACTATTTATTAAGGAGATAAAAATGACTGAAGAAAAAATGGTAGACCTTGACACTACAGGAGAAAGTCAAGAGGTTGAACTTCAAGAAGAAGAATCTACTAAAGAAGAAAAAGTCGAAGAAAAAGTAGATGCTTCATCAGAAGATCAAGCAGAAGAAAAATCAACTGAAGAAGATTCAGGTGATGATTCAAAAGATGACGGTTTAGATAAATATTCTAAAAACGTTCAAAGACGTATTAAAAAATTATTAGACAGAGTAGAAAAAACAGAGAAAAGAGAACAAGAAGCTCTTCGATTTGCTGAAACAGCAAAACACAAGTATGAAGAGTATGAAAAAAAAATAAAATCTCTTGATGAAAACTATATCTCAGAATATGAGACAAGAGTTCAATCTCAAATTGAACAAGCTAAAAAATCTTATCAAGATGCTTTGTATAACAACGATGTTAATGCTCAAGTCGAGTCTCAAAGAGCTCTAACAAGATTAGCGATCGAAGAAGAGAGAGCCATAGCTTCCAAACAACAAAGAGAACAGCTATTAAAACAACAAGAAGGATTGATGGCTGAAAAACAACAACCACAACAAGCTCAACCAAGACAGCCTGATCCAAGAGCTGAACAATGGGCAGAAGAAAATGAATGGTTTGGTAAGGATGAAGCAATGACTTTTACTGCTTTAGCTCATCATAAAAAACTTTTAAGAGAAGGGTTTGATCCTAAAAGTGATGATTATTATGAGGAAATTAATGGTTACATGAAAAGTCAATTTCCAAGTAAGTTTGAAAAAGAAGTAACAGAACCTAAGGAAAGAGCTCCTCAAACTGTTGCAGGAACTTCTAGAACTTCTAGAACAAGTGGTTCTAAAAAAGTAAAGCTCACACCTAGTCAAGTCGCTATAGCGAAAAAACTAGGTCTTACACTTGAACAATATGCAAAATATGTATAGATTGGAGATAATATGGTAAATAAAACGTCAAGATCTAATGAGACTAGGGAAAAAACAGCTCGTAAAAAAGGTTGGACTAGACCCTCTTCATTAGACGCACCCCCAGCACCTGAAGGTTTTAAACACAGATGGATTAGGGAATCAGTCAGAGGATTTGATGATACGAAAAACATCATGGGAAAATTACGAGAAGGTTGGGAATTAGTCCGAGCTGACGAGTATCCTGATTGGCAACTTCCTACCATTGATGATGGAAAACACGCTGGTGTTATAGGGGTAGGTGGGTTACTGTTAGCTCGTATGCCAGTAGAAACTGTTGAAGAGAGAAACTCTTATTACAAAAATTTAACCGAGAGCCAAAAAGAGGCTGTCGACAGCGATCTACTGAAGATTGAGGATCCTCGGATGCCGATCAGTAAACCCCAAAGACAAACCAAAGTAACTTTTGGTTCAGGAAACAAGTCGTAATCGGCACGGTTTGTTAAACGACCAATACTAACAACGTATTACAAAGGAGTAATATTATGGCAAATCAACAAGGAAACTTTGGATTTCGTCCAGTGCTAATGCTAGGTTCTGCATATCAGGGTCAAGGTCAACAACAAATGACCATAGCTAGCAACGAAACGAATTCCATTTTTATGGGAGATCCTGTCGTGTTAAACGCAAACGGATCAATCTCTCGTGGGTCCTCTGCTGGTGCTGAGCTTGTTGGTGTTTTCAATGGTTGTTTCTATACAGACCCAACTTCACAAAAACCAACTTTCTCAAACCACTATCCAGGGGCAATTGTAGCTGATGATATCGTTGCAAACGTAATCAGTGACCCAGACGTAGTGTTTGAAGTCAAATGTGACGATACAAACGCTGGACGAGCGCAAGTCGGTTCAACTGCTAATATCGCAACTTATGCAGCAGGATCTACCAAATCAGGTATTTCAGGCGTATCAATTGACGGTAGTACATTTGCAACTAGCAACGCTTCAAACTTCGCTGTTTATGATCTTTCAACAGATCCTGACAACAGTGACTATACTGCTGCTAACGCTAACATTCTTGTTAGAATTAACAAACATCAGTATAGAGATACCACAGGAATCTAAACTATGGCTATATCTAGAAGTCAACTCGTTAAAGAGTTAGAACCAGGTCTAAACGCACTGTTTGGCTTGGAGTACGCAAGGTATGAAAACGAACACGCAGAAATCTTTGACAACGAATCTTCAGACAGAGCGTTTGAAGAGGAAGTAATGTTATCAGGTTTCGGTTCTGCACCATCAAAATCAGAAGGTGCTGGCATATCTTATGACACAGCGGTCGAAGCATATACTTCACGTTATACACACGAAACAATTGCATTAGGTTTTGCAATAACAGAAGAGGCAATCGAAGATAATCTTTATGATCAGCTTTCTTCTCGTTACACAAAAGCTCTTGCAAGATCGATGGCAAACACAAAGCAAGTAAAAGCTGCTGATGTTTTAAACACAGCGTTTGCTGCTGGTGGTGCTGCAGGAACTAATCCTGGTGGTGACGGTGTATCACTTATTAATACACAACACCCATTAGCACAAGGTGGTCTGCTTTCAAACAGATTAGCTACTGACGCTGATTTGAATGAAACATCACTTGAGCAGTCATTAATTGACATTGCTGCATTCGTGGATGAGCGTGGTCTTAAAATAGCCACTCAAGGTAGAAAACTTATAATTCCAAAAGAATTACAGTTTACTGCTGACAGATTAATGGCTTCAGCTTTAAGAACAGGAACTGCTGATAACGACATTAACGCAATCAGAAACATGGGAATGATTCCTGAAGGTTATGTAGTGAACCACTTTATAACCGATGTGAACGCATTCTACATTAAAACTGATGCACCTAATGGTTTAAAGCACTTCACAAGAACTGCACTTTCTACAAATATGGAAGGTGATTTCGATACAGGTAACGTAAGATACAAAGCTAGAGAGAGATACTCATTTGGTTTCTCTGATCCTAGAGGTATTTTCGGAACTTCAGGCGCGTAGTCTATAACAACTAACTTAATAAGAGGGGCGTATGTCTTTGACTGCGCCCTTTTTTTATGTCAAAATACAACTTTATTAACCCTATGACCCTTCGGGGACTATTAACAAAAGGAGATAGACATGGGAACAACTACATTTTCTGGACCAGTAAAGTCTGGAACAATTAAAGACACAACAGGAACTACTCTTGGCTCAGATGTCAAGAACACAGGTTTTGTTGTAATGGCACAATCAGCAATTGCTGATATTATTGGTGCTTCTCACTTAAACCAAGTGATAGCAACAATTCCTGCAAATTCACAAATCACCGATGTGGTATTGAACGTCACCACAGTAAACAATGACTCTGGTGCTGCAACTGTTTCAGTGGGAACAATAGCTGATGCCAATGCTTTTATTGATGCTGCGAATGTTAAAGCATTAGGCACTACTTATGGTACTCTTGACACGGAAGCTACCGATATTGGCACAACCGATATTCAAGTGGTAGCTGATTTTACAGGAGCTAGTGGTGATGCAACAACAGGTGCTGCAACAGTGACTGTGAAATATTTACAAAATAATTCAATAGCACTTGCTGGCGATGTACCTGCGTAAGGAGTAAATTATGATTAACTATAGATCGGCTAAAGTAACAGCAACAGGTAATGTAGGATCAGGTCCTGCAAGACTTATTGCTATTCATGCTATCTGTGGTGCATCTGCTGGAAGCATTGTTCTAAAAGACGGTAGTGGAGGATCAACTTTGTTAGATCTTGACACTCCTGCTTCTGCTACAACGGTAATTGAAACTTACATCGGCGATACAGGTATGAGATTCCAAGATAGAATACATGCTACATTGACTAATGTAACTTCACTGACTTGCATCTTCGGGTAATGGCAGACAAACAGCCACCAAAAACTAAAAAATATTTCCGCTCCACTAAATCTGGAGCGGGAATGACTAAAGCAGGCGTTGCTAAATATAGAAGAGACAACCCTGGTTCAAAATTAAAAACAGCAGTCACAGGTAAAGTAAAGAAAGGTAGTAAAGATGCAAAAAGAAGAAAATCTTTCTGTGCTAGATCTGCTGGTCAAATGAAAAAATTCCCAAAAGCAGCAAAAGATCCAAACTCAAGGTTAAGACAAGCACGTAAGAGGTGGAAGTGTTAGATGAAACTACTTATAACAATTCTTTTTTTCTTTACATTAGTAGCTACAATAACTGATATAAAAGCTGAAACCAATACCGTGTCGAGCACGGTTGTGACAAATTCAACTCCTCCTACAGCATCTGCTCCAACTATCATGAATAATAATAGTGATATATGTAAAATTGGAATTGGAGCTAGTGTACAAAATAATGTTTTAGGATTAGCTTCAGGCTATGTCGTTACAGACGAATTTTGTGAGACTCTCCGTGCTAGTCGTGCTATGTACCAATATGGCATGAAAGTTGCAGCGGTGGCATTATTATGTCAAGACCCTCGTGTCTGGGATAGTATGCTCGATGCAGGGACTCCGTGCCCAGCAGAAGGAGCCATAGGCGCTGAAGCGGCTACTTATTGGAAAACCAATCCTGATAAGATACCTGTTGGGTCTAAATTTAGAGAAGACTATATAGCTCAAACAAAACCACAAACACAGGAGTTTAGTGATGTACAACAAGCTGCTTTATTTAAAACTTTGTTTATTCTTACTACTGGTCTCCTTTTATTCTAAAGCAGATACTTGCTTACCTGATGTAGAAGGACTTTGTACTCCT
>VMHT01108721.1_pt1 | contig 12739 bp, 6 predicted proteins | sample 4693611 | NCBI WGS metagenome assembly VMHT01 (sample SAMN12280063, study PRJNA550983) | marine metagenome | isolation source: seawater sampled from same location over 5 years 0.02-0.2 micron viral filtrate | place: USA: collected off the coast of southern California halfway between the port... ... | reverse complement strand
TTAGGAAATTTCACAACATTATACTATAAAAGTTTTATTTTGATGAGGATACTGTGATTGATTATAAGGTGGATGAGTTAGAAAATGATAATAAATCTTTGAACTTAAAGATAAAAGAATTACATTCGCAAAACGAGCTACTAAAATTGAAGGTGCAAACCCTTGAGAATCAAGCAGAAAAAAATAAATCTATTCACGAAATGATTAACATAAGAGTTAAGCCGGGAACAGAAAATAAAATTTATTCTAAACTAAATAGATTTTTCAATGGAGTATACTCATAAAAACGCAGAAGACATCTTAGGTTTTACAACTTGGGATGATAAGAAAAAGTTAGACGAACTTCTACGTATAGATTGTAAGATGTATACAGAGTTAGGTTCGGACTCAACTAAGAAAGAGATTGCTGATGTTAAAGCAGCATCTAAAAAGATTTATAAAGTAATTCAAAAAATAAACCCACAGATGGGAAAGACTTTTCTTTCCTGTTTTGATTAAGAATAATGCCACAGAAGTCTAATCTCCACAAGTCAAGAATAACGCACATCAATTTACTGATGAAGGAGATACACGACTCTACTAATACCATATACGAATGTCTTATTGATAGAGAGCATAAGCAATCAAAGGCTGAGATAAAGCGTTTAATTAAAAAGCTCTCATCGGTTTTAGAATCCTTACAGGATGACATCTAAGACTCAAGAATGTAGCGATTGCAAAGAGCAGAAACCATTAAATTATTATTGGTCTGCCGGTGTTAAGAATGGTAAGCAGTACTATAGAAGGAGATGTAAGATTTGCTACAACACAACTAAGTACAACTACAAGCATAAGCTGAAGGTTTGGTTTGAAGAGTACAAGCAAAGTCTAGAGTGCTTTAAGTGTGGATACTCTAAGAAGACTCACAAATCTTTTAACGTAAAGGCTTTACAGTTTCATCACACGGATGACAATAAAGAGTTTGCAGTATCGGAAGGTGTGTGTAATGGTTTAGCGTTAAAGAGAATAGTAAAGGAAATAAAAAAGTGTCAGGTACTATGTGCTAGATGTCACGCAGAACATCACTATGAGGTTTGAATCTGAGGTGGACTTAACAAGAGAGCAGCAAGCTATACAAAAGTTTGTAGATATTTTCGGTGGTAGCTTTAAGAAGCTAGGCCCGAATGATATTGATTACAGAGTGTTTAATAGCGCAAATGAACTCATTGCTTACGTTGAGGTTAAAGGAAGACTAAGACCTCTTAAAGAGGCTTATCCACTACCTGTTGCTGCACGTAAGATTGTTAAGCTGTGCGATAAGAGATTGAATCCTGTAATGATATGGGCGTGTGAGGATGGTATTATCTACGCTAAGGTTTCAGAGATACAAGGCGATGTTAGGTGGGGTGGTAGAAAGCCAAGAGCACACTCAGTTAATGACGAGGAGTTAATGATTTATTATAACCAACAAAAAGGATTTAAGTATGTACGATTCTGAAACGCCTGACATAAAAGAGTTTATCTTTGCGGCGGTAGTTAGTGCAACAATTATTTACACTATATGTTATTTTATATAGAAAGTATTGTTATATTTGCTATGACTATTGTGCTAAATAATTGAGTGTTACTTGCTCGGTTGTATTGGAGAGTCTGTTCGAACAGACTCTCCTTTTTTTTGCTTACATTAAAAATCTTCAAGCCCTAAATCAATATCATCTAAGTCTTCAAATTCGTTTATAATTTGATATAACTCAGGTAAGTCCTCCTTCATCTGAGTCTTTGTCATTGGCTTAGACTTTTTCTTTTCAGAAGGCCTATAAGATTTACTTACACCACCAATATCGTATAGCTCTTTATCCCCAAAACCACTTGAAACCCCTTCATACAATCCTATAAACGGGTCAAATTGAGTTCCCATAATAATTTCTGCTGCAGTTCTAACTACCGCCTCAACAGGTTTATCGTCTTTAGCTAACTTCATACCCTTATTAATTAAAGGAGATAAAGGATTTACAGCGACATCAACAGGCCTATTCGTCCCTTTATACTTATTCATTAAGATTTCAACAGCCGCACCAAAGAAAGGGACTTGATATATTAGATTAAGCCCTGACATTGCTTCTTTCAATGTGGTCATAACCTCTTCTACGTCCTCGTCATCACCTTTAAGGTATTTAAAAATGTTTGCGGTTAGTTGAAATAGCACGTTAGCCAACCCTAAGTTTAAAATTAAAGCTCTAGAGTCTTTTGCTTTAGGAATCTTTCCTCTAGAAACGGCTCTAGTTATGTTTGTAAAAGCCTGCATAACTTTATTCATCTGCAAGAATAGTGTGCTACCAAACATTGTAAATACTCTAGTGTAAGCATTAGAACTCATTTGCAAAGGAGTTTTATCTGCAGGTCTACGAGATTGTTGAGTAGTATTGTAGTCTTCAAAAATCTGTAAGGCTTTTTCTTTACTCATTCCGTTAGCTATATTTCTTTTGTAGTTAGCCCAATACCCCATAACACCGGCTATATCTCCCATTGCTGTAGGTAAACCTGCAGCGGTTTTATAAGCTCTTTTTGCTTTTCCAAGTAAACCACTTTGCCTACTAATAGGTTTGAATGTAACTGACCCTGTCTCTAAGCCTAATATGTCACCTTCAAATGCTTTCCTTATACGCTCTTTAAACAAAGGTGAGGTATTGTAGGCTTCTTTAATTGCTATAGGTAGAGTTGCAATAACCTTTGCTTGGTCTACCATAAACATAAGAAGGTCTAATCCCGGTATTTTCTTTTTACCTTCACCTCTATAATTGTAATCTTCAAAGGCTAAAACAAATGACGTGGATTGTTTTGGTATCTGCATTAACTTAAAAGCTAAAGCAAATCCTGTATACTTTGTTAATAGTGTCTCAATAAAGGATGGCTGTATAGCTTTCTGCCCACCATTAGGATTGACCGCAAAATTTACAGCATTTCTAATAACTGACTTCATCCCTGAAACCTCTAGTAAAGTTCTTACAGAATTAAAATTAAACTCTAAGTTTAAGTTCTTTACTCCTCTTGCGTAAGCCTTATACCTTTCCACTGAATTAAAGTGGTCTTCTAGTGCTGTAGTGAAGTCTGTGTCCTTAATGTTTATGTCTGAACCTAAATCAACCCTAGATTTTAATGCATCAGCTACCTGAGCGTTAAATACGCTGTCAAAATTTCCGTTTTGAATGTCAAGAATACTAACATCCTTAGTTACTGTTCTTGTAGGGAAGTAGTTTTCTACATAATTGAGGTTTACATTGTTCACGTCAGAGTAAACTTTGTTTGTTTGCTCAAAATAATCTGTGCTAAGGTAATCAACAACCTTATCAGCAAACTCAATAACTTCAAATCCTAACTTTTCTTTTATCTCTTCTATCTTAGTGTCAGTAAAACCTTGTCTTCTTAACTTATCTCTTTGAATTGGATTTTTAGATAGAGCATATATCCTTAGTAGTTGGTCACCGCTGTAAAAGTTTTTAAAGAAGTCCTTACCTTTACCTGTTGTGATTCCTGTAACTTTATGTACACCAAATAACTTACCCTTTAAACTCTCCTCGGATGTTTCATCTAATTTTTTAATTATATCCTTGTAATTTTTCACTCCTTTTATAGAGCTAGCAATATCATCTAATGTAGTCCTTGTACTTTGCAATCCTTTTATATAATTGGATTCCATATTGTTTAGATTCTTGTAAACATTCTTAGTAAAGAAGTCCCCTTGTTTATCTAAACCATTAGTTAATGTTCCTAATAATTTTAAGTTATTAGATATTGCATTCAACATTGCCCCCGGCTCAGTAGGGTTGAACTTTTTAACATACTCTTTTGTGGCAGTGTAAAGGTTACCTTCCATTATCTGTAATAGAACATCCTTTTTATTTTGAGCAACACCTACGTCAAGTAATTTTCCGTCTTCATATAACTCAGGAAACCCTTTACTAATATCAGAGTCAGCTACATCTCTAAGTTTTATAAGTTCAGCTTTTTCAATAGCAAGTTTTTCTTTTAATCTTGATATTGATTCTGAACTTTCATTTCTAATGTCTTTGAATAATTGTTCAACCTCCTGCACACTCATATCCTCAATACCTTTGAATGTTTCAAATGCAATATAAGAATCTAGTTGTGCTTGTTCTTTTGTAGTTAACTCACCTTCCTTGTATAGTATTTCTTCTATATCAGGAAAAAACTCTTTCTCTACAGCTTCAGGATTGAGGTCGTCTTCTAGTATTCTAGATAACACTCTTTTTGATGCTTGAAAAAACGCTTGACCTTGTGCGTCTAAACCTTTACCTCTAACTTTATTACTATCTGTTAAAGCCTTCTTTGATTTTTTGCTTACAAACTTTACAATATCTTTAATAACGCTTTGCTTGTACTTACCTGTTGAATCATTGAATACTTTTTCTACATAGTCGGTAAACCTATCTATAGATTTTTGACTTTTAATATCCATATCAGCCAACCTTTTAGCTAAAACAACAGCCTGTCTTTGAGTGAGCTGACCTTTATCTACAAGAGCGTATAAGTCATTAGCTATATCAGCCTTAAATTTCTTAGAAAAATCTACAGCACCTTTAGCTGCTTTTACAGCCTCCTGCATTCTAAGTTTTAAAAGGTCCTTCTCACGTATAGTAATTTTCTTAACGTCTTTTATAACGCCTAGAACTTTACCTACCGATGGAGCTGACTTTTCTTTTAGAGAAAGTTTCTTACGGACACCACGAACTAATTCCTCACGAACAACGTCTGAAGCTCTTTCATATAAAGGTGTGGATTTTAAATACTCTATAGCATTTTTAAGTAGAACTTCCTGACTAACCTTTGGTGTAATATTCTTAGGGCCTTTGTTGTTGTTTTTCTTATTGGCTCGCTCTTGAGTTCTCTTTATTATATCGTCAATAGCGTTCTCAACTTTCTTAGAGCCCGGAACTAAATCCTCGGTAACCTTAGCTTTAGGTGCTGCTTTTTTATTCGTAGCTAAAACCTCCGATATTAAGTTTGACTTAAAACCTTTTTGTTTAAGTAGTCCACCTATAACCGCTTCAGAGTATCCAAGACCACGTAGTTTTTCTACAATAGACCTAACTGTTTTCTTGTTAGACGGAGACATTTTTCTAAATGCAACATCAGCTTTCATAGCTGCACGTTGTTTAGGCGTGAGCTTTATTGGTTTACCACTAAGTATGTCACGTAAAGCTGTACCTAAAAATTGGTCAAGAGTTAAGTCTTGAATTTCTTTACTTGTTAAGTCTTTAAATTGTTTGAATTGTGACTTAACGTAATCCCATAATCCAATTAACCAATCAAGCCATTTAGATTTTATAGATTCGTTAGTGATTGTCTCCCCTTTATTACCGATAAGGATAGCCATAGCTTCCTCTGCAGCTTTAATAACGTCACCATTAAATATTTCTAATTGCTCTCTGTATGTGTCTGTTTCCTTAACTAACTCAATCCCTCTATTATATAGCTTCCTACCTTTAGGTGTTAGTTGTATATACTTAGTCCATACGTGCCCCATCTCGTGGATTGCTGTATTGAATAGAGCTGATTTTGTTTCGTGAACATCAGGGTTAATAAATATCTTTCCATCTAAAGTAACACCATATATAACATCACCATCCTTTAAGTACTTCTTAACGCCATCACGTTGCATAACGCCATTAAAAGTATTGGCATCAACAATCATATTTGTGTCAGGGAATGAGCGTTGTAAGAAGTCAAGAAATCTTTTATCAGTATTAATACCAATAGGAGTTCCGAGAAGTTCTCTGTTAGCTAATCCTGCTTGAACCGGAATGGTTTGAACCAATCTAGCTTTATCACTCCTTGATTTTCTTTTTCCCGAGACTTCTTCAGCAATACCTAACGCTACATTGTTGTATGCTGCAGGTACTAAATCAACTATTGATATAGGTTGCTTTAATATACCAAGCACTTTACCTTTTGGTCCTACAGGATAGTTAGGGTGACTTGTTCTAACAGTCTCAGGGTTTTTAATATCAATAGCCGTAACCATAAACGCACTCCTTTGAGGCACGTCCGTAAGTTCAGGTTCTGTTATTATATCAGCAATCTTTTTAGTATTAAACTTATTTATATCTTGCTGAGAAGGACTCTCACCGTATAAGGCTTTTATTACAGGCTTGCTACTTTTTAATGGTTCTTTTTTTAGTGCGTTAAAATTACCTGACGTCATAAGGTTTGTTATCTGAACTACAGATGATATTCCTTTTAAGGATTTTAAATTTTCAGTAGATAAAACATCCTCAATAGATGTCGGCTTAGTCTGCTTAATCATATTTTGAACATCCTGTATCTCACCTATAAACTTTTCGTAGTTTGTAATCGTAAGAGGCTTGGCTTTCTTTCCTTTTCTAGTTAAACCTGTATCTACTACTTCTTGGTATGATTTTTTAACAACCTTTAGCTGTTCTTTTAAAGCCTTTAGAGCAGCTTTTTTATTCTTCTTAGGGAATGATTCTAGATTATCAGATATGACTCTTATCATAGCCTCATTACTCTTCATACTATCGTTACCCATCTTAACAATAACCATAGGTATATGGCCATCAGGTAAAGCTCCGTCAGCCCAAAGTTTATCAAACTTAGCAGGACTCTTTTCGTATACCTCTTTAGCTGCTTTTTGTTGAGCACTAACTTTTTCAGTAGTAACACTAGCCCAAGCTATATCCTCGTGCCCTTTAACTGAGCTAAATCCTAAACCACCTTTTAAATTTGTGATTTTATTTCCCGTAAGTGGATTTACTACTGAGTAGTTCTGATTTACATCGGCGATGTTAGGGTTGTAGTCACCTGTTATTAATTGGTCTGAGATGTTCCACATAACAGGTACGTCATCAAGAGTCTTTATATCAAACTCTTTAAAGTTACCTCCTGTTCTTTCGTTTAATGCTTGAACATTAATCTGAGAGGGTGTGGCTTCAGTTTCTTTAATCTCACTAACATTGATAGTATTATCAGCTCTTTGATTTAAAACCTCCAATATACTAGCCTCTTGAATATCCTGCTCTGTATTTTGAGATTCAGTAAGAGTGCTTAAAGGTTTTCTTCTAAACTCAGGAGTTGACTTCTTCGCTTCCTTAATATCAGCCTTCATCTCAGTCTTAGCGACTCTTATATCGTCCTTGTACGTGCTAATTACATCTCTTTGCTCCTGCTTAAAGTCTTCAAGCTCAGCTTTTAAATCCTCTATAGCTTCAAACTTTTCATCCTTTGATAAGGATTTATCCTTTCTTACATCAGCAATCTTAGACTTTATCTCAGCTACACCTTCCTTGGTATTGCTTTGCTCTAGAGTAATTTCTTCTTGAATATCTTCAATCTGACCATTGTAAAACTCCTCTATACTTTCAAGGTTAGAGGTAGCTTCCTGCGTTGGAGTTATTGCATCAAGCTCTGATAAGTCTACCCTATCATCTGCTTCAATTGCATCTATCTCAGCTTGGACTTCCGGGCTGACATCAGATTCTTGAACTTCTTGTGTAGTCTCTGTGGTAAGTTCGCTGACTTCGGTGTCTCCCTCTCCCACTGTTTGGCTATCTCCGGCTTGTTCTTGTACATCCACCGTCTCTGCGCTTGGCTCTTGAATGGCATTGGCTTGTTCTTTTAAAAGTTCTTGTTGCTTTTGTTTTACCTCTTCAGGTGTTGCGTTCTGAACGCCCTCCTCAATTAATTTTTGAGCGGCATCTTCTTCAGTAATTGGAGCTTCTAATAAAGGTTGAGGATTGATACTGTAATTAACTCTGTTAGATAAAGGATAACTACCTTCACCATTTGCAGCTTTTACTATCTCATTAGCTCTAACCTTCTTGAACTCTTCTATAAATTGACTAACCTCTGCAGGGCCTGCGACCTCCGCACTACCTAGCCATAAACCATCTTTAGAAAATGTATTAACCTCGTAAGAACCATCAGTTTTTGCTTGAGCTTTAATGTCAAAAACTTTATTAAATAATTGTTCACGAGTAATATTACTCTTCATTCCTGAAATTTCCTGAACCACCTTCTCTATAAGAGTTATAGGTGCTTCAGCTCTCAACACGACACCATCTAAATATTCTTGAGCTTTTTTAGGTGAGACCTCACCGCTTTCAATCTTTTTATTTATCTCAGTCAGTAAAGACCAAGCCTTGTCTTTCTCAGCTTTATTAAACTCTGAGTATTGTTTATTAAATACAGACTGTCCTGCAGCTATCTTCTTTGCTAAACCAACACCTCTGAATGCGAATATATATTTAAACGCTTCACCAATCCCCTCCCTAAAAGACTCTGAAGTTAACTCACCTTCAGGGTTTGTTTCAGTAGGAGTGGTTGCGTTAATAAGTCCAAACGTAACAGCCTCTCCACCAAGACCTATTGTTTCACCCGCAGTTCCTATTATCCTAGAATTAGACAAACCCCTATCGGTTAATATTTGTGATACACCCTTGTCAGCAACAGCAGCTCTACCTTCTGTTTTTAAAGCTGTACCAAGTCTAGGTATTGCTCTACCTACCTCACCTACTAAGCCTAATCCTGCCCCGAGACCATATCCTTTTGCAAAGGCTTCAGGCGACTGAGTGAAATCAACCTCACTTACACCACCGTATTGGTCAACTTGTCGTTGGAAATCTTTCGCTACATCAAATAAACCAAACTGACTGCCGGCTTTATCTAATCTTTTAACAAACTCGGGTAGTTGTTTTTTAATTAAATTAACGGCAGGTTGTTTGCCTATACCTAAAACTCTTAAAGCATCATAAGTAGTTTTACCTATACCAAGAAAAGTTTTAGATGGCAATACTTTACCCGCTACTTTAGCAATACCTGAACCAATTCCTGTCGTTGGTGTCGCAGCAAAATCTAAAAGAGTAGACATAACGCCTACTGCAAATTCATTGGTTTCTTCAGGAGTGTAGTCTGTTATATTTATAAGAGGTTCGGAAGCGTACACAGAATCAAGGACTGATAATCCGTCTATCTTTTCTTTCTTTTGTTCATCGGTTAGGTTTTCATCAGAAGAAATCTTAGCCACCTTTTTACTAAGATTTATTTGTTGTAATGCAGGATTAGCAGAAGCACCTACGCTTCTTATAACATCACCGACAAAAGACTCATCGTATGCGTGTTCTACATTCTTTGCGGCAAGAGATATCATATCTAAAGCCTTTTTATTTGCATCCCCTGCAGTTGCACCGATTCCTTTATTGGTTAACCACTCCTCTATAGAGGGTACTGAAGTATCTCCCTGCTCTATAGCTCGTCCGTATATTCCTTGGTATATTTGTTGGTCTAATTCTGTAGGGATTGGAGCTTGCTCAACAACAGTCTCCTCTACTATATCTGTAGTAGGAGTTGTAATCGTAGAGTCTGTTGGAACAGACTCTTCAGTCTCGGGAACATCAGATGGGATAGTCTCTTCCTGCTCTGTTAGTGTAGAGTCTGTTTGAACAGACTCCGGTTGTTGTGTTGATAAATAATACTCACGTATTTCTTCGGTTGACACCCCTGCAGCACTAGGGTCATTCCATATAGAAGCTGACTCACCAAACTCATCTATTTGTTTTTTCCAATTAGGTTTATCCTCTTGAACAGGCACGTTAGATACGCTCATTGAATCAGTAGGGTCAGAGGATGATGCAACCATTAAGGAATCTATTTCCTCTTGAGGGTAGCCTTGTTCTTTAGCGGCAGCAATAACCTCTGTAATGGTAGCTACATTACCTTCATTGGTTTTTATAGAGCCATTGCTAAGACCAACAAGGTAATCATTATCAGTTATAGAATCACTTCTTTGAAACGAAGCATCCGATGAGATAACTTCTTCCTGAACTTCCGGTGTAATGGATTCCGTAACGTCCTCTTGAACAGTAGAAACCAATTCGTCTTTTTTTTTTACACCAACAAGGGTTGAGAACTCCTCTATAGATTTTCCGTATCCTTTTTCTTTAAATAAGGTATAGGAATCATTTAAAGCGTTAGGGTTTGTGTTTATAAGATTTACGTATTCATCAAAAGATTTAGTATAACCTTTCTGTTTAAATAATTCGTAAGAATCCTTTAATGCTTGCTCGTTCATATCTTAATTTTAATAACTTGATGTGTCTATTGGGGTTGTATTGTCAGCTTCTTCTTTCTCACTCTTAGTTAAGCCTCCTGATTTGCTAAGCCTACCAATAGCTTCAATAGGGGTGTTAATATTTATAAAGCTATGTATTGATTGCTCTGCATTAGGGGAATCTAAAATTATAGTTGTAGTTGCTTCACCATCAGGACTAGTAATTTTTATAGCATCATCGAAGATATTACTAGTATCAAATTTAAATCCTAAATCACCATAAGCCATAACTAAATTCTCTTCAGCAATGTCCTCGTCTGAAATTTCAGCATCACTTAAGGTGTATCTATTTTGAACGTAAGTGTTATAGTCTTTCAAGGCTGTACTATTCTTTTTATCACCTTGCTTTATTTTTTGTTCTAATAAATCATTGTCAAGTTTAAGTTTGTCGTCAAGATATTTGATTTGTATACGCTGCTTTTCTTCCGTGGTTTTAGCCGCAGCCAAGTCAGCCTCATTTTTAGCTGCTCGCTCATCCATCATAGTCTCAGTGTTTAATATCTTTAACTGCTTCTCTTCTTCAAGATACTTAAGCTCTATCTGTCGCTTCTCTTCAATGCTTTCGGCAGCCTCCATATCTGATTCGTGCTTTTCTGCGCGTTGCTCTCCAAGCTGTTTGAGCTGCTCAACATTTAAACTTTCTTTAATTATCTCAATCGGGTTCATTAATAGGAGTTGGTCTAGCTTTTCTTGACTTAGCTTATTAGCCAACTTTTGAGACTCTCTTTTAACTTCCAAGCTAGAAGTTTCTGTAACACCTATCTTAGAATCTATGGCCGTTCTAAGTATTTCTCCTGCTTCTAACTGTTGCTTTTCGGTAAGTAAAGGTTGCGATGCTCCGCTATTAGGATTGGTTGGGTCAGGTACTAGATATATAACACCCTCTTCCTGTACCTCAGGGAGTTTGTTGTTTGGTAGTGTTTCAAACCTATACTCTTTACCTGCTCTATTTGTAAGTATACTAGCTGCGTTATGAGTGTTAACCAACTCTCTCTGTATTAAATCATTCGTGGCTTGTACAAAGTCAGGATTTTTCTTCATATCATCAAGAAGACCAACATCACCACTTTCAATAACCCTTTGATACTTCACGTCATATGCTCCCTTGATTCCTTCAGAGAACTCATTAACATTGAAGTTATCTATCTTACGCTCAACGGTATTCTTTAGGCTAAAGATTGACTTTCTGTCGCTAGGGTTTGAAGACATAACCATATTTCCGTCACCATCATCAACCATCTTACCTACCGACATCTGTCCTGTAACCGGGTCAATGTATACACCTGAGTTTGCAGGGTCACCAAATGCTTGTATCTGTGCGTTTTGGTATATCTCTTCAGCCGAAGCATTACCCGATTTAGCTCTTTCTAAACTAGCTGCATAATCAGCGTTAAATTTTTTTGAAACCTCAAACATATCTATTGTTCCTTGCTTAAGGTTTGCACGCATTGCGTTGTATTGCTTAAGAGGTAACTGACCTGCTTTAAGTTTCTTATCTAAGTCAAGCATATATGCAGATGCATCAGAGGCAAATCTAGCCATTCTTTCGTTAGCACCATCGTGCTGACCCTGAGGGGTATCATTAAACTCACGCATATAATCACGTGACTCCTCGTCAAGTTTTATCTTTAAATCCTCACGTCTTTTTTCTTCAGCTAATAACTTAGCACTAAGGTCAGTACTAATTTGTCCCCAATTAATACCTTCAACAACAGGTCTTTCGCTTTGCTTATAATATGACTTAGCCATTATCGTAGTGGGTTTATTAGATTAAGGTATTGTTCTTGCGTTAGCCCACTACCATTCACTCCGGCTTGCATAAAAGCACCCACAGGGTTAGGTATGTTTTGATTAATCAACTGAGGGTTTTGCAAATTAAACATTGACGATGTATTTTGAAACTGCTGAGCAGGGGTCATTGGGAGTGACATATTCTGAGATGGCACAACTTGTGGGTATATATTAGGCATTACCATATTTTGGTCAGTTGATACAGGTGCTTGAAATTGACTCACAGGACCTTGAAATTCGTTAGGTCTAATTAATTGTGCTTGAGATGTAGAGGAAGGTGTTATAGCATCTAAAGTTACAGCAGTATTATCAAGTCTAGGTTCTGCATTGTTTTGTTTATACAACTCAGAGTTCTCGTACAACGATATGCCTGCATTAGCAAGCCCTGTAACACCTGACATTATAGCTTGGTTTTGTTGGTTCTGCGCTTGTGCTGCAGCTATTCCTGCACCTTCTGCTTGGTCTAAAGATAGGTTAGCTCTTTCTCCCGCCAACCTTGACTCCTCTGTAGCAACCAATTTATTTAAAGCCTCTAAGTCTTTTGTTTGCTTATCTGTAATGCCTTGCTGTGCTATATTAGACTGAGCAAGTACTCTACCTGCAGTAGAAGCACCACCTCTCTCTGACTCTTTAGCTATCTCCATAACTTGTGCTGCCTGTTGAGCTATTGCTTCTCTTTGGTTTAGGTACGGTGTCTTACTGATACCAAGTTGCTCAAAGTAATTGACATCAAGCTGAGCTTCAGCTTCTTTAAACGCTTTGTCTGCCGCTGCTTGTGCGTCTTTAGCTAACTTTTTTTGTTTACCTGCTTGTGCAAAAGACATT
>VMHT01119573.1_pt1 | contig 12740 bp, 13 predicted proteins | sample 4693611 | NCBI WGS metagenome assembly VMHT01 (sample SAMN12280063, study PRJNA550983) | marine metagenome | isolation source: seawater sampled from same location over 5 years 0.02-0.2 micron viral filtrate | place: USA: collected off the coast of southern California halfway between the port... ... | reverse complement strand
TTGATCAAAATATTGCTTATTCTGAATACCTTGGAGAAAATGTAGACAAGAGTATTAAATATTTCAAAAGGTAAAGAAGCTCAAGCATTAATAGAGGATGGTATTCCATTACATATTTCTAGTAGAGCGGCTGGAACAGTTGATGAATCTGGAAAGGTTAAAATTAAAAAATTCTTTACATACGATTTAGTTGCCGATCCTGGATTTGAAAATGCTGAATTATCAAAAGTAAACGAATCTTATGGTTTCGGGGATACTGAAGGTTTATACATTTATGAAATGGCAGAAACTGAAGAAGAAATAAATAAAACAAATAAAACAGATCTAACAATGGAAAATACATCAGACAAATTTGTAACTGTTGAAGATTTTAATAAGTACACTGAATATGTAAAGAATACATTGGATAGTGTTAAGGAATCTGCAAATTCTAATAACGATGAGTTAATTGAAAAGCTAGTTAAATATACTGAGCATATTGCAGAGAAAGTAAATCAGGTTACTGATTATACTGAATACTTATCAGAAAATCTTGACAAGAGCATATCTCACTCTGACTACTTAGCAGAGAATATCGACAAAATTAAAAATTATGCTTCTTATTTAGGTGAAGAGCTAGATAGTTCAATTCAATATACTGAGCATGTTGCTGAACAAGCAGATAAAGGAATTGCATATTCTAATTATTTAGGTGAAAGCTTAGATAAAGGAATTAAGTATTCTGAATACATTGCTGAAAAGGTTGATCAAAATATTGCTTATTCTGAATACCTTGGAGAAAATGTAGACAAGAGTATTAAATATTCTGAATACATTGCAGAAAATGTAGCTGTCGCTGGTTCTGAATCAATTAATGAATCTGTTTCTGAAGAATCTACTGTTAATGAATACGGAAAGATGAAAGAAGGATACACTCCAACAATGGAAGAAGTTAAGAAGTGTATGGATGAAGGCATGAAATATGAAGCTATCTGCGAAAAGTATCCAGATGCTGATCATGGTAAGGTAAAAGAATACTGTGAAGAATGTATGAAAGAAACAAAATCTTATAAAGAATCTATAAGTGAAAAATTAGAAAGTTTAATTTCTAAAGCTGAAGCTAAATCTGTTTCTGAAATGCACTTTATGAATTTCTTATCAGAATCTAAAAAGAATGAGTTTGATTCTTTATCTGAAGATAAACAAGGATTAATAGTTGAGTCAATGAATAAAGATTCTATTATGTCAACAGTACAAGCTGAAAATGTTTGGGATTCATGTTTCATAACAGAAAGAAAGGCTATTAACTTTATTGATGATATGCCAGAAAGATATGCTGATAAATGGGCTGCTCTTTCTGAATCAAGAAAAGAACAAATTATTGCTGAGTCTAAATTCCACTCTTTAGGTACTCCTTATGCCATTAATAACTTTTGGCAAACAAGAGATCTTAGAGATACTCAAATGAATTTACAAGCAATCAATGAAAGTAAAACTGCTGCTGAGGCTGCTCAAGAAAAGAAGGAGCCATTATTAAATGAAGCATACCAAGCAGATTTAATTCAAAAAATGAAATTCAGATTAAATAGGTAATCATTTAATCTAAAAGATATAATCGAATAGTCAAGAAGAAAAGGACTCAGGCGATTAGAAACGGAATATTAATAGTATTCCACAAAATGCGAAAAATAATTTTTTAAAATGTACGCAAATCAATTAATCAACGAGGCTGAGGTTCAAAAGACTTGGGGTCCTGTTATTGAGGAAAGTACTGGAATTACTGAAAAGTCTAAGTTATCTTGGATGTCTAAGTACTGCCATTACCATAACCTTAATGAGAGTGTCTACAATACTGTGCACCTTAACCCGAACATGAATGTTCAAAGTATGGGGAACGTTACGTTACCAGGAGATCCTGGATCAATGAACGCTTTCTCAACACAAACTCCAGGATCTGGTGACAGACCTTTTTCTTTGCTTCCACTTGCAATGCAAGTAGCTGCTCAGACTGTAGGTTTAGACTTAGTTCCTGTAGTACCAATGCAAGGACCAATGGGAATTTTAACTTACTTGGACTTTGTATATGGTGGAGGTAGAGATTCAGGTGCTCCTATCAACGGTGCATTGGATACTGTAGCTGCTCCATTATTAATTAAAGCTAACGCTAGTTTAGCGGCTGGAGCTTTTGCAGCAAACCAAATCTTTTATGTAGATACGGTTGCTGGAGTTGCAACTGGTACTTCTGGTGGATCTTACGAATTAACTTTCGTTGGAAGATCTAGAATTGACGGTTTTGCAATATTCAGAGTAAGAGCTAACACATCTGCTCTTGATGCAAACGGTGTAAACGGTGGTTTCACTTTCGCACAAGGTGGAGAAGGTGCTGCTAATCCATTATACGACTGTATAACAGATGGTGGTAATTTCCACGGTGCTGGTGGTGTTGCTCCGCTTAATGCTGTATTAGCTGCGGGTAACGTACTTGGTACGTTTGCTACTCCAAATGGTTTATCTTTAGTTAAAGCACTAGAAGACCATATTACTGGTTTCTCTGGTAATGCTTTACAACCTGTTAACGATCCTGCTGGAGCTGTTCCTGCTGGTGGTTTTACTGGTGGTTTAGTAAGCGGTGACAATCCATTCCTTAGAGGTGTTGGTGAGTCTACTGTTGACAACATCATGGGACTAAGCTTATTCAACAAGTCTGTTGCTGCTGATACTTTCCAAGTAGCTGCTGCTGTGACTAGAGAACAAGTACAAGACCTTAAGCAATTTGGTATCGATGCTGTTGCTCAAATAGAAGCTGTATTAGTTAATGAATTGACTCAGTCAATCAACAAATACATCTTGGATAGAATCTTCAGAAACGGTGTAACAAATGCAACTAATGCATTTGCAGTAAATGGTACAGTATTTTCAGATAACTTTGCGTTAGCTGCTGCTGGTGCCGCTGCTGTCAACTTAGGACCTAGTGCTACTAATGACGCTGTACAAACAATTAATGCCCCTACAACTCAGGTTAATTTAGGTGGTACTGTAATTGCTGATGTACAACGTAGAATTTACACTAAGATTCTTGCTGCTAGTAACTTAATTGCTACTAGAGGTAGAAGAGGACCTGCAACGTTTGCAGTAACAGGTGGAGAAATGGCAACTGCTCTTCAATCTGTAGCTGGATTTATTGCATATCCGTTATCAAATACAGTTAATCAAGCTGGTGGATCTTTATATCCAATTGGCGCGATTGCTGGGGTAACAATCTATGTAGATCCTAACAGAGCCTTTAACGACCTTACAATTTGTGTAGGTAGAAAAGGTGATGGAAATTCTCCAGGATTAGTATTCATGCCTTACTTAATGGCAGAATCAGTAGAAACAATCGCAGAAGGAACTATGGCTCCTAAAATCGCGGTTAAATCTAGATTCGCATTAGTTGACGCAGGATTCAACCCAGAATTAATGTATTACACAATGAACTTTACTTTAGCTCAAGGTGTTAACTTAATCTAATAATTAAGTTTATATACTTATTCATAGAAAGCCACTCTTCGGAGTGGCTTTTTTGTTTTATATTGACTGATATATAAATCAAATATAATTATATTCTAAAAAAATCAAATAAAATGGGAAAGCTAAAAACATATGACCAATTTGTCAATGAAAACCTTAAAGCCGTAGTAGGAAGTCCAATTAAATATATTAAACTTAAAAACAACCTAAAGAAGTTTCAGAAGGCTAAAGTAAAACAAGCTCTCAATGATGTTGATTTTGCTAAGAGAAAGAATAAAGGAACTGGTGAAATGACACCAAAACAAAAAGAAGTATTAAAACAAGCTAATATAGCTAAGAATGCAGCACTTGCTGATACTACAGCTGCTATTACTCAAAGAATGAAAGATTTAGCTACAACTGAACCATTAAAAAAGGTTGTATCACTAGGTACTACAAAAGCTAGGTTAGCTGCTAATCAAGTTGCATTTAAATCGGCAGATGGTGAAGAAAAGAAAAAGTTAAAGATAAAGGCTAATGCATTACAGAAAAAGGCAGCCGAAGTAACAGGTGAATTAAAAGATTATGAATCTACTGCTGCTAAGAAAGCTGATAAACCAGCTGCACAGGAAATGCCAGAAGGTAAACCTAAAACTACAACTAAACCTGAAACTACTACTGAAGCAAAACCTAAAACTAAACAATCTGCTGCTGATAAAAAGAAAGACGAACAAAGACAAAAATTAGGTGATCAAATTAGTAAAGCAATGAATGCTATCAAAAAAGCTAGAGATGAAAGAAAATTAGCTCAAACAGAAGAAGATGATCTATCTAAAAAATTAGCCGATGCTAAAGGCACAGACCAAGAAGCTGCATTAACTAAAGAAGTAGCTGCTGCTGATAAGGCAGGTAAAGATATTGAAAAATCAATAAAAGATTTGCAACAGAATATAAAAGACTTACAAAAACAACAAAAAGAAGTAGACGAATCTTTTGAATATGTAGCAGAATCTGTAGCTGAGAAATTCTCTAGATTAATGAAGAATGTATAAAGTTCGTAAGATAAACTTTGGATGGTATAAAAGGCGGTATGGTATTCTTCTAGAAAACTTACCGCCTTTAAAGCAAAAATTGCTTTTGAATAACCGTCATATGAAATGGTTAGATTCTGATACTCAAGCCTTTGAAGTTATATTTAAAGTAGAGGATATGAATGGCCATGAAAAGAATGTTAATAAAGCTATTTGGAATCCTTTCAGAGAAACATTCACCACACTTAAAGAATTAGAAAAAGATGCAGATCTTATTGACTGGAATTGTGGTATTTGTAAAGTTCCTATCAAATCTAGAATGGACTCTAAGAAAGTAGAAAATTTTGTTTGTAGTAAATGTTCTAAGGCCCATAACTCACGGAACAAAAGTGTAGATGGTAGAATTATAGATACATCAATTAAATTTACTAAACACTGTAAACGCCTCTTAAAAAAGGAACAAAGAGAGTTTATGACTTATGCTAAAAGATCATCTAAAGCTTAATGCTTGCTCTATAGTAATTTTAGGAAATACATTTAACCTGCTGTATGATGAAGCATTTAATACATCTACATTTTTAGCCTTTAATTCCGAATGTAATTGTTTAAATCCTGGTAAAAACTTATCGGTATAAATTTGATTACCAGCTGCTATTGTTGGATAACCATCATGAAAATGAGTTTCAGTTCCATCATTACACATATCAAAACCTAATAAGATAATTTTATAAGCACCTAAATGGTATGCAAGATTTATAGCAGCATATCCACTATTAAAGCCATGGGCTAAAGTTCCAGGATCTTCTTCTATACCATAAGGCTTACCTTTCTTTAAAATATTAATATCTTTGGTATATTGACTTCCTGCTTTTAATGTAAACTTTAAACCTTGATAATTATCTACCTCATTTTTAAACCATGTATAGAATCTACTATCAGTCCAATATAAGATATCTGCATGCCAAGCATATATGACAGCTTTATTAATTGCAATTGTTCTACGGCCTCTTAATAAATTAAAATCAAACTCTTTTAATGAAGGCCCTCCACCTATAATATAAATAGTTTCACCAGGGTATAGCCTATTCACAACAGAGTAATCAATTTTACCCAGAGAAGGCTGAGCAGCATTTCTTAAATGCATAGTTTTTGAAACATTAGCAGCAATAGCCTGATTATTTGTAGTTCTTACTGGGGCTCTATCTATATTTCTTCTTTGAATATTAGTCCTATGATCTATAGATTTTGGTTCTTGTATAATTTTTCTAATCTGTCGTCTATTCTTTTGCATAGTTGATGCTTATTTTTATATTTATTTAAGTGTAAACAATCTTATATTTTTACATATAAAAATAAACAAATTTATGCGGAACATACAAAACATTTTACTTACAGAGAAATATCGACCTAAAGTATTAGAAGATTTAATAACTCCTAAAAGAGTAGGAGAAAAATTAAGTAAAGGAGTTTATCAACATTTATTATTACATGGTAGTCCAGGTACAGGAAAAACATCTGCCGCTAAAGTATTAGTTAAACATTTTAAACATCCTTATCTTTATATTAATGCATCAACAGATACCTCAGTTGATATTGTAAGAAATAGAATAACTGACTTCTGTGCTAATCGTTCAATAATGGATGAGCCAGGAAAAATGAAAGTTATTATACTTGATGAGATTGATGGTGTATCAGATCAATTCTTTAAAGCACTAAGAGCAACAATGGATCAATTTGCAGTAAATGCAAGATTCATTGCAACATGTAATTATATTAATAAAGTACCAGATCCTATTCAGTCTAGATTTGAAATGATTGATTTTGATTTTTCAAAAGAAGAAGAAACTGAAATAATGAAAAGTTACATTATGAGGATTCTTAAAATATGTAAAGATGAAGGTATTAATATTGATAAACATGCAGCTGTTGAATTAGTGAAAAGAAAATTTCCTGATTTGAGAAATATGTTAAATCAATTACAAGGTTTTCAATCACAAGGGAAAGATACCATAACTGTTGAGGATATTAAACAATTTAGTTCTGTATATAAAGATATTTATGATTTGGTTATAGATGGAACAGATCCTGTAAAGAATTATCAATATATGTTATCAAACTATGCAAATAGAACTGATGATGTATTATCTTCACTAGGTGCCGAATTTATTGAATTTATTCAACAAGAAAGACAATCATATATTCAATTCATTCCACAGGTTATTATAACAGTAGCAAAATATCAATCACAAAGACAACAGGTAATTGATCCTGCAGTATCAATGCTTGCTTGTATTTATGAACTGCAATCAATATTAAACGGCGTATGAGAGCACAATTCTTAGAAAGATTAATAAAAAAGTTTCCTAATTATATGGAATTAGGTGGGGCGGTTAAAAGATACTATGATTTAAGACAATCAAAATTAAGCAAAGAAGAATGTGAAGAAATTGTCTTAGGATCTAGTTTCAGTATTAACTAAAACTTGTTATATTTATATTAAATAGATTATTATGAGAAAAACAGGAAGGCATACATTTGTAATTGACGGTAACTATTTTCTTTTTAGAACATTATATGTTTTACCTAGAAAATCTAAAAAGGCTGAAATGCTTGGTACTGAAGAAGATGCTAGCGTATTTATGAGAAAGCTTGCAACTGACTTTGCATATCAAATCAGATTATTCGAAGGTCTTATCGATAAAGTAGTATGGACCATTGATTCAAGATCATGGAGAAAAGATTTTTATCCAGAGGCAGAATATAAAGGTAATCGTAAACAAGACAGTTCAATTAACTGGGAAAACTTTTCTAAGGTTACTCAAGAGTTTACACAATTACTTGTTAAACAGGGTGTTATCTATTCTAAGGTAGATGGAGCAGAAGGTGATGATTTAATGTATGCTTGGAATACCGAATGCTTGGCAAATAACAAATCAGTAATTATGTTTACAGGTGACAGAGATTTGGTTCAATTAGTAAATAAAAGCCAAAGTAATAATACTCATACTATTCTATTTTCACCTGCTCATAAAAAATTATATACTTATCAAGGTTTTTCTGAATGGCTAACCGAGGAATCAAAAGAAGAGTCTACAGACTTATTTGATGTACTTAAAGTATCATCATCACCAGAGGCACAATCTAAAAAACTACTTTCATCTGTTATTTCTAAAAAGAAAGTTTCAGTTGTAGAGGTAGACCCAGAAGAATTCCGTTTCCGCAAAGTTCTTACTGGTGACTCTGGTGATAATGTTCCTCCAGCTTACTGGCATATATCCACTCCAAAGAATGGAAAGCCTAGAAGGTACGGTGTTAGTGAAGCTAAGGCTACTGCTATAATTACTGAATTTAAAGAAAAGCATGGTTCTTTATCTCATATGTATCTATATGATGATGGTTATATTACTGATTTGGCTAACATTCTAATTAGACATATGAAAGCTAAACATATGAGTAGAGAACAAATTATTTCTAACCTTAAATCAAATGTAAACCTAATGGTTCTTAGTTCTCACACTATCCCAGAAGGTATATTAGATGAAATGTTTCAATCAGTAGAGTCTCAAATAAATATTAATGAATTAGTATTACCTAATGTTTCAACTATGAAAAGATTAGTAGCAGGAACTAAATATGATACCGATGATAATTCAGCTATTAAATCTGCAATATTTAAAGGTGATAAAGATGAGGATAGTAATGACTTTTCATTTATAACAAATAAGAAATCAAAAGGAAAGATATTTTAAATGGCAACAAAGTATAAAATACTTGTATGTTTATTAACTCACCACAGAATTGATAAACTAAAAAGATTAGTAAAATCGGTAGAAAATCTTGAATCTCATCCTTCAATTGAAATAGAACCTGTAATTATTGTTAATACTTTAAATGATGAATACTATGAAGAAGTATTAAAAACTAATCTTCCATTTAAAGTTATTAGAACTGAAAGTAACGGAAAACCTGGTAAAGGTAAAAATTCTTGTAGAAAAGTATTTTTAGAAAGTGATGCTGATTTTATGTCTCAAATTGATGGAGATGATTGGCTATATCCTACTTTTGCTAGATCTTTAGGACAACATATAGAGCATTATCCTAATTTAGATGTTGTAGGTTTGCATCCTTTAGATATTGTAGATCATATTCAAAGAGGAGGTCATCATTTTAGAGTAGGTGACAATGATCAATATTGGGGTTGTGTTTGGGGTATATCATTATGCAAAAGACCTGATCATGGACCAGGAGAAGGTCATTGGGTTAATGTAGATTATCCTACTAACTATGATAGGGTATTATTACAAAGTAAGTTAAGTGCTGTAGAAATGATGGATGAAGATATACCTAACGGTGAAGATCATTTATATTCTATTCAATTACTTAAATTACACCAAGAGAGAAAAATTAGATACTTTATAACTATGTGTAGTGATTTGTATGTAACTGATACTACATTAGAAAATAGTATACAATTAGAATACCCTTTTGCTCCTCATGCTAAAACTATGAAAGATGCAATGCTAAATATTATTGATTCTCGTAGATCTAGCCAAGAGGAGTTACCCGTAATTTTTAATGAGCTTCTAATATTTCAACAAGATAAAGAAGTTTTTATTAAAGAAAGTTTTAATTGGGGTAAAAGTTAAACAAACATACTAACATATCATATAAATAATAAAAGGTAATGAAGCTATTTGATTACATAAAGGTTTTGTTTGGTCGAGACCAGCAATGGAATAAATTAAAAGGATACGATAAATCTAAAAATTCATTTATGACAAATAGATTTATGAGTATTAAATTTCCTATTCAGGCAAATATGTTTAATGCATTAAAAATTGACCCTGTAGGTCAAGCTGAGGCATGGAGAATGGTTGCATCAAAATTTAATAGAGTACCTGGTTTTATTTACACTAAAACAAAATCTTCTAAAAAAATAAAAAAATGGGATCCTAACCCTAAAGCGTTAGAAATGTATTTAAAGATTAATGAAATAGGTGAACGTGATTTTAACGAAGCAATGAAACATATGCCATCTGAAATTAAAAATGCAATAAACGTATTAGAAAAACAGATGAGTGATGATGTTAATTGATAATAAATTTGAATTAGAAATACCGACTCATATTGCATTTACTTTATATAAAAATGATTACATTGATAATCTTATTATATCTAAAGTAAAAAAAGAATGCAGAAATGAATCTCAAAAGGATAATGAATTTATAGTATCTTTGGAAAGTTTTCAAAGTGCTATAGCATCTTCTACTTTTTTAAGAGCCGAGCTAAAGAAATCAATAGACCAAGATTTATTACCTAACCCTAATTTTAAACCTAATTCTATTTTCTTTTTAAGGTCTATTATTAATAGATTGCATAATCTTAATAAAATTACATTTAAGATATCTGATGAAAAAATATTTTCTAGGCTAATTAAGGTTGATGGTGGTAGAGAAATTGTAAGTTTTCATTTTAATATTATTGAAGGAACATTTGATTTAACTAAGATTTTAGATAGGGTACAATTAGATACTTTTAACAAAAGATTTATGGATGTAGGAATTATGAAAAATAAGTATCTTGAAAGAACTCCTTATTTTTATATTAAAGCTATAGTTTTGTTTGATATACTTTCAGATATGGATGAGGTACAAGTTTTTGATGCTTTTGAAATTATAACTTCAGTTGATCCTAAAATAGAAGAAGATGATCCAATACTTTTAGTTAAGACTGACTATACACCGTATTAGAACATGAATATATAAACAAAATATGTTTGTATATGAAAAAGATCATTAATTGGATAAGCGGCCTTTTAAAAGATGAAAAAGGTACACCGTCTTCAAAAAGATTTATCGGTATTGTTGCAGGTTTATCTTTATGTGCGGCACTATTCATTAATCTTTATACTGAAACACCAGTAGAACCTACCCTTGTTAATGCGGTAGCAGCAATATGTATTGGTGGTTTAGGTCTTGCTTCGGCTGATAAGATTTTTGGAAAGAAAAAACCTATTGGGGAAGACCAACAAATAAATTCATAAAATGGCAGTAACCGGATCCAGTACAAATGCTAATGGCGACCAGTTATTAGTTAGTTTAAAAACACCTTATGAAAATGTAACCGAAGTATTAGGATTTACAGATTCTATCACTGGTGAAACTACCTCTTGTTTTTATAACAAAGATTTTAGGTGGGGTGTTGATGGTGTTACTTATTCTGATTGGGTTCCACTAACTGATGCAAATTTAAAAGCATTGGTTTTAAATCCTGCTAAACCTTTTTGGATTCAATATAGATATACACAACAAGGAGACTGTACATTAACTTTTAATTCTATTGCTTTAGAAATTGTAACTGATGGTGGAATAATATGTAAAATACCTCAAATAGATTGTGGTGGCGTAGACGGATGTTCAGGAGCATTAAATTTAGCTTTTGATTGTTGCGGTAGCAGTTGGAACCCTTATGATATATCTAGAGCTGGTCAAATGTATACTCAACTTTCAGCAATGGCAAGTAATTTATTTGGCTTCTGTGTTGATTATTATAAAACTAAAGCTGACCAAAGAAGTAGAGATGTTATTTTAAAAGAATATTCTTTATTTGATGTTATTAAGGAAGGTGAAATCAAAATCATGGTTCCTGATAATGAATTGCCCACTAGAGATATAAACTTTAATCCATTAATGATGGATTTTCCAGTTCAATTTGAAATTCATATTGTAAAATCTGCATTTGAAGCTGTCTTTGGAATTGGGGCTAAACCTCAGATGAGGGACTATTTATATTTTAAACAATTCATGAATAGAATGTATGAGGTTGATGCAGTTGCACAATCTGATGATTTTATGTATACAGGAGCTTATTGGAGAGTAAGTCTAGTTACATATCAACAAAGAACGAATGTTGGTTTTGAAGATACTGCTGAGGGTGATGCTGCTGAAGCTTCAACTGAAGCCTTGGTTTCTAATGTAGAGGAAAAGTTTAGAGTTGAAAGAGAGAATGAATTTAAGGATGTTAGAAAACCTAATGAGTATAATACAATAGGTGGCCAAGTAAATGATTATGTAAGAAGAGCCTTGAATAAAAAGATGACAATCTCTGAAGAGAATGTTTATAATCAATGGACTATTATTTCAAAATATCATTATGCACTAGGAACATTAGCTGACGGTGCAATAGGTGTAAAGTATCGCTATAAAAACGGTTGGACTGATACGGACAATAGAGCATTTACATTTTGGATCCGACCTCAAGTTGAAAAACCTATAGGTAAAAATGTTTTAATAACTCAGATAAGCAATAATTCAGGTTATCCAATGATAACTACACCAGGCTTACCTTTAGGTGCTGAAGAAATAAAAGTAGGTGATTGGGTAGCTATAAGAGGTACAAATTCATACAATGGAATTCAGTTAGTGAAATCTTTAGACATGGCAACAGGTACAATAACTTTAGATACTCCTTTTGTAGATAGTAATATTACTAACACTGCTAAATTAAATAAAGAAGTAAGTAGTACATTTATCCAATATGATGATTATGAAAGAAGAACACCAATAACATCTTATGTTCAATTTACATATACTATGAATTGGTTTATAATTAAATTGAATGATGTTTATTATAAATATGATCTCTCTAAAAAATCTGTAAGTTTCTTAAAGGGTGAATGGTATGCCGTTGTTATTAATTTAAATCAAATAGCAAAACAATTATCATTTTTCTTATACAATACACCAGAAGTAACTGGAGCTATTAATCCTGAAAAATCAGCAGATTTAACAAACATCTATTCAAATACACAAACAGTTCCTGCAATTTCAGTACCTAATGATTATGCGTGGAAATTATTAGGATGCAAAACTGATTTAACTAATATAAGAATATGGAGTGAACCGATAGAAGAAGAATTACAAGAATTAATTTTAAGCCAGTATGTTGTAAAAGATTCTCATCTAGCTTTATTATTAGATAATGCTTCACCTGAATTATTACTCCCAACTGTTACTAACCCAAGATAACTTGGAATATATATTATAAATTTAAGGTATAATGAAAGACGAATCGAAAAGTAAATTTCGTGATAGTTTAGGAGATTTATTAAATGATCTACCAGATGAAGTGGAAGGGTTATCTAATAATTCAGAAGAATTACAACCGGTAAGAGTAGATAGTGGACAGAGTGCAGCCTTAGTTAAAGCTAAGAACAAGGCAGAATCCGTAATGAATAGTTTC
>VMHT01014388.1_pt1 | contig 12740 bp, 16 predicted proteins | sample 4693611 | NCBI WGS metagenome assembly VMHT01 (sample SAMN12280063, study PRJNA550983) | marine metagenome | isolation source: seawater sampled from same location over 5 years 0.02-0.2 micron viral filtrate | place: USA: collected off the coast of southern California halfway between the port... ... | reverse complement strand
GGCCATTACGCGGCCCTTACTGAACACCTGAGTTGTCGCTAAAAGTATTCCGTTTAGCTGTTCTGTATTGCCTCCCAGTGCCAAGTTTGCGGCTGCTAAACCTCTAAATACCTGTTCAACTTCTGCGACATCAGATCCTGATGCGCGAGCTGCTGCGTTCAGTTTGGTGAATTGTTGAGTGGCTGTTTGGATCGGAATAACAAAATCTCTGCTTGCGTTGTCGATTGCATCTATTGCTTTTTTGTATTCATCAGTTGTGTCTACCGTATTTGCCAAGGCAAGACGCATCAACTTCAGCTGGTTGTTGAAATTCACAGCCTCAGCACCGAAGTTCACCACTGCGGCGGTCGCCTCGACAACGCCTCCCGCTAATGCTCCAGATGCAGCGCCGGGAAGCCCACCAACGGCGAAGCCGATCGTTGCACCTGTGGCGGCACCCCCCAGGCCTGGGATCCCTGAAAGTGCAGAAGATGCAGCAACACCACCGGCTGTGGCGGCCCCTCTCCCTGCCTTTCCTAGTGCGGCTTTTTTCTTAGCCGCCTTCTCAAGCCGGGATGTGTATCTGCCCCATGCCTCAGTGCTTTGCCTGACTCTCCGTCGCTCTTCGTTGTGAAAATTATTTGAAACAGTAGTTAATGCTTCGTATTTTCTTTGTGTTTTCGCGATGCCTACGTTTAGCTTGTTAATTGCATTTCCTTGTCGGACTACCTGCCGTCCTGTGATGTCCATCGCTTGACCGATAGACCGCTTGTTTCCTGCTTTTTGACCGAAGACCCTTTCAGAGGCAAAGAATCTCTCCTTGGCGTCAGCTCCTTTGTTTGCTGCCTGCAGGTCCCTGATATTCTTCTGCTGTTGTTCCAGCAGCTTGTTTCTTTTTTGAATGCTTTGATTTAGTTCCTCATATACCTTCTTCCTCCGCTCCTCCACCTGAAGCACTTTGTTGTTTCTTGCCTCTACTACTTGAGTCTGTTCTGCTTGGGGGGTTGTCAGCCTTCCAGTGCTTCGACTGCCCGATGGCTGCGAAGCTCTCGACCCTCGCCGCGTCTCTCTATATCGAACATCGACATTGACAGGCTTACTCAGCTTATTCAGCCGCTGTTCAAGGTCTTTGACTGCTGTTATCGCTCCCTTCGTGTTTATCTTTACTGTCTGCTGGTTGACCTTGAGTCCCTTCAGTGTCTGCGATATTTTCTTTGCACTGTTACTGACCCGATTGAGCTGCTGCTCAAGCGTTCTCAGGTTATTTATGCCCTGTACGCCAATCTGAATATCAGCGTTATAGGCAGCCACTCTCTAGACCCGATACTTAGTTCAGTCTATCGACGCCTCTTCGTAGCTTTAAGTGCTGCATCCTGGCGTTTATTCAAGATACTGAAGTAGCAAGACCATCCGAGTAGCTCTTCCTGAGTGACATTTTCGTGCAGCTGTTGCACGGTCATCCCAAGCTCTTTTGCCACCCCGAAAGACAGCATCATCCAGTTGTCTTTCTCAAGCTCTCTTTCGAGTGCTTTTGAGATCGAGTTCTTGATCCTCCTCATCATCTGGGTTCTGGAGCACGGCCACCATCAAAGCCTGCAGGTCTTCATCCCTGACTTCGTTTTTCAGTGCTGCAATATCTCCAGGGCCAAAAAGGCGACCGCCGTTTTCATCCTGCGCTTTGTTTACCAGCAGGTGGAGAGCAAAGACGTTGATGTCGTCAGACTTTGAGTCGCGGTTTGCACGCTCACGCTGAGCCATCGTCAAAGGCGACGAGTAGAAAACAAACTCACTTCCGTCTCCGAGAGTGACTGTCTTTCTGAGCGGTTTGAGGTTCGCAGCCTTTTTGAGCTGGTCAAGTCCTGCAGACATGCAACCTACTTAGTTGCATTCATACTAACTAAATAGAAAAGCCCCGCATAAATACGGGGCTAGGTAAGTATGAATCAGAGCTTGAACGTAGTCGGCTGACCGGACAGCGCGAAGTTCAAGGTTGCGGTGGTCACTTCTTCCGGAGATACGGAGAAGCTGAAGCCCAGAATTGTGATCGGAGCCTCAATGTATGCAGAAGCCGCGTCATCAGTACCGCCGCCGACTGCAGCGATGGTGTTGACGTACAGCTTCACTTCAGCACCAGATTGCTCAGTCTTCAGTGAAGAGTCGAGCAGTCGTGATGCCATGGTGTCTTGGTCAGCTGTGAACTGAACCTCCATGGAACCGGTGCCCTCGATGAAACCGGCCTGATAGGTCTTGAATTGTGCAAGACCATCAGAGGCATTCGCTCCCGTGGAAAGCGATGTGGTTTCAATTTGGTCTCTTTCGAGACTCAACTCGAAGCTGGAAACGTTCGCGACTGCCGTGAAATCCGACAGGAAGATTCGGACGTAGCCCTGAGTATTTGCAGAGCCGGTGCCGCCATCACCTGCGAGGGTGACTGCGGAGCCGCCGTTAGTGGCGGAAACAGTGATGGTCGAAGCGGTTTTCGCCTTGACGTAATAGTCAGTGGCGACAGTCAAACCGGAGTCGATGTGACCGCTATCAACTTCAGCAAACTTGACTTTGTCGCCAATACGGAAACCATGCCCCAGGGGCACAGTGATGTCAGTACCGCCTGGAAAGTCGCTGTAATCAGCCAAGCCGAGATCTGTTGCGGCTGGCTTAAAAGAGATACTTCCGGAGTTACCGGTAAGTACGCTCTTGCCTGTTTGGACTGGCACTTTTTTGGAAGCGAAGGACGATTCGGGCGTCTTTCGGGCGTCAGTCGGTCACAGACTCGACTGCTTTAAGTGTAACTAGCTGTGAATCCAGCATTCACTCGGGCCATGAAAAATGGGCCTTCGTCCATCTCCATAAAGTCGGGGCCTCTTACATCGCGAACCCATACAGTTGCTCCGGTAGCGGATGAGCCGTCCACGTTGTCGTCATTGATGGCATTAAGGGCCATCATCACAGGTGTGATTTTTGTTTGTGCCTCTGCAGGGCCTTGGTTCTTGGGCACAAATAACTCAATGACGATCGAGCCTCGGATGCGCTCAAAGTTTTTATTTAGGCCGCTGGTTGTCATGGATCCGAAGGACACACTGGCTCTTGCCCAGGCCTTGTCGGCATCCAGATCAGTCGGTGTTTGGTTCTCCCCGTAGAACGAAACACTCTGAGTCGTGAGTGCTTGGCTTATAGGGCCTTCAATCTTGTATCTGATGGCTTGCAGGCTCATGAGTATCTCCTAAATACGTTGGCAATCGTTGTCTCTATTGTGTCTCGGATTCCAGTGTTCAAATAGTTGTCATACCAGTATCTCGGTGCTGACAGCTTCACTGGTTTGCCGGATTTGGTCCTGAATGTTGGTGCTCTTCTACCTAGTTCGTGCGGCGGCTTAACGTCCATGGCCGACAGCCTGTACTTCGTCCTGTTGCCAATCGAGTAACCCTTCAGCCCAGGAGAAGCCGGGATTGTCACTCCTGGATAAGACCCTTTGCCTCCCTGCGTATTATCCGCCGATGCAATATTCGGCTTGATTGACCGCTTACCTGGCAACACCTCCCAGCTGTTTGCAAACTGCCCGCTCCACCACGGGCTTTCCTTCCATAGCTCTTCGTGGACTGCTGCGGTCGCCTCTTCGAGAGCGTCCTGGAGCATCACTCGAAGATCCGGAACCAGCTGGGAGATGTCCTTGCTCACTGCGGCCTCACTATGCAGGTGAACAGGATTGGACTGTCACCCCTGTAGGTCTTGATTTCGATGATCTTGCAGTCGCGCAGAACCCCGTTGAAAGTGACCCGGAACATGTCGTTCGTGGTCATGTACTCGTTATTGATCTGCTCTGCATCGAGCATGATCTTGAAGTCCTCCTCCTGGTAGAGCTTGGACGCTGTCTTGTCGAGATCGAGCATCACGGCTTTGACCGCGTAGGTCGTGCCGCTGTTTGTCACCAGTCCGGTCTGGGGGTCATAGGTCCCCTCTCCCTTTTTGATGAAGGTGCAGCTGGTGCCCCACTCTTTGATGACAGGTCCAGGGACAGCCCCGAAGACGGAGTCAACTTTGCTCATTACTGCCTCTCAATAAGACCAACCCCACCAGAAAGACCGCCTAACCAGCCACCGATGAGGTCTCGGAGCCAGGGATATTTGATAAAAACCTTTGGATCGTTGACGTTGTCGATTGAAGAGGGGTTAGAGCCTTGGTATTGCTGGTACTTCTGCACCAAGTCACCCAGCTTCGATTCACTTAAGTAGGTTCCTTGCGGTGCAGTGCCTGCTGAAATCAGTGCGTCGGGGTCCTGTAGAAGCTGCCAGGACAGCTCCATCTGTGCTGTCTTGATCTGTGCAGGGATCGAATCGCTTGCAGAGGTAACGCCATCAAAGGTCGCGCTTGTCCGTGGCCAGGAGAGCCGCTGCGTGGTGGCGTTACGGGTGCCTTTGTAGGTGAGTGTGTCTAGCCACTTGGCTGCAGAGATAAGGCTGATTTCTTTTTGGTCCTGTGTATATGCAGTCCAGGTCGCATTCCAGCTCTGAGTTGCTGCGTAAGCAGTCATCTCTGCAAGGGTTACATAGGAATTTGCGTTAGCTCCGCCAACGGTTGCGTCGATAGCCATCAAACAACCTCTGAATGAGTGATCACCCAGCCGGTTTGAGCAAGCTCACGCCGTTTGCGCTTTGCTTCGCCCACAGGGACATCGCAAAGCCAGAAAACACCTGATCGGTAGCAGTGCATCCTCACCAAACCGATCATGCCTCTAGGTTCTCTTTCCACTCTAATTAAGTGAACAATAAAAAAGGGAAGAGGTTGACCCCCCTTCCCTCGATAATTTGCTGATCCAGTCGGACTAGGTCAGACGTTTGCAGCGAACGGTGAGTTCACCATCAGCTTCACAGCAGGAACCAGACGTGCATCCGTATAACGGAGAGCCCAGTTGCTGTTGGTGGACAGTGCGCTGTTCTCAGGGTTGTCGCTGGAGGAGTTCCAGGAGACACCGCCAAGGTGGAAGCAGTAGTGGTGGTCCCAGGACATAACGCTTTGCTTGCTCAGGATGTTTCGCTCGTATTCGTAGCGGGTTTCCTGTTGCACACCCTCGTTAATCGCCCCGCTGCCAAGTAGGAAGCAGGGATACTGGTCAGCACCACTGGCGTTGATAGTTGGGACCAGAAGGTCATCAACAATCACGCGAAGACCCATAAACAGGGAGGGCTCAGCTTGAGCACCCAGGCCACCGCCACCCCAGGTGATTGCGCCGCCGGTTGAGAGGGCGCTGGTGCTGAAGGTAAGAGCACCAATCTGGCGAAGGTAATTTGCAACGTGGGAATGAACGGCAATGACATCCAGCTCGTCACCGCGCTCACCGAGCACGTTCTGAGCTTTGATGACATTTGCTGCACTCAGGTAGTTGGCTTCTGCAGCACCAGAAGTCGCCTGAGATACATCAACGCAGTTGCCTGAGAGAGCACTACCAAAGATGCCATTCATCATTGCAAGCAGCGTTTTTGAGCGCAGCTTGAGGATGGTTTTGGTCATGTAGCCTGCCACAGCTTGCATCGGATCTGCCCCAGATCCCAGTTTTGAGAGGTCATCTGCGGCAAACGCACCACCTCTGTGGAGTATGGTTGCGATCTGTGAGCCAGCAGTGATGTTGTCAGGAACGAGGTAGCCATTCGTGTTCCAAGAAGCTGAAGATCCGATGGTGGTCTCGGACTCAGTTACCGGCTTGAAGAACGGAACTTCGACCCGGACGCCACCGTCACGGGCATCAAGTGCAGCGTTGCGGGTAACAACGCCAGACTGAATCCATGAGCAACGCTCGTAGATTTCTTGGTTGACGTAATCTCGGAACTGGGGTTTTGTAACCAGATCCCCGAGGAACGTTCCTCCGGAGTAATTTGTGAAGGTTGCGGCCATCGATCTTTAGGGGGTTGGGTTTACCGTGAGTCACCCACGAGACGCCTCAGTTTTCAGCTGTTGGGCCAATGCGGGGTTCTCCACCTCCAGGCGCAGTCGCTCGGTTAGGTTCCTGGTGACATAGGGATTTGACATCCCGGGTGCTACTGAAGACGCTGCCGGTGCGCTGCCGATGCCTCGCCCTTGACTAGCTCCGAAGTGGTGCTGCCAATCGTTCGATTGCTTCAAATTGGAGAGGTAATCTTGCAGCGGTTGCTCGACGCCCGAGTTGAGCACAACTGCATTTCCCTCTTCGTTTTGACGCAACGAAGGTGACAACAACATGTAGAGCTGGTTGGGTTTCAGCGCGTTGGATTGGCTGATCGCAGATAGTGCCGCGTTCTTCAGCTGCTCCTGCGCACGCTCCTGAGTCACAGACTCAAGCTTTCGTGCGTTCTCGGCTCGCTCCGTCAGCAGCGTGGTCTCAAGCTCTTTGGCCCGAGCACGCTCCTGCTCATACAGCTCTTTGTATGCACCCTGGCCTTCCAGGTTCTCGCGTACTGCACTCTGTTGTGCCTCCCGTACTGAGTTGAGTTGCTCCGATAGTTCAACGAACTGCTTTTGCAACTCTTCCTTTTCCTTCTTTGCTTGCTTGGCGTGGTGATTAGCCAGGCCGAGCTTATGTTTCAACGCCTCAAATTCTTGAGGGTCGACAGAAGGTTGTGCGGGTTGCGGCGGATTCGGCGGCACAGCCGCTTCTGCACCGGTCACGGACTCGGTTGCCGACATGTCCTCAGGCATCAATAAGTGGAGGTTACTAATTAAATATAGGCACTAAATAAGTTATTAACTTGATACTAAATACCGACGTATTTAAGAAGATAAAATGAGAGTATGCTTAGAGAAGGTATTTATTTGGTGATCCGTGGATTTCTTTTCGGGTCTGGCCACGGTGATAATTTCAGCCGGTGTTGGCGCACTATGGCGTCTGGATAAGCGTTCTAGTGCAATGGATGCCAGGATCACGATCGTCCTAGAACAGATCACACTGCTACGACTTGACTTCAAAGAACGGATCGACGATCACGAAATACGTCTTAGGCGACTTGAGCAGCAGAAGTAGCCTTTAGATAGTTATTACGTCCAATCATGGACCTCGACCCCAACACAGCGGCGATGGTGGGCTTTGGCCTCTACGCTGCCAGCGAACTCGTCGGCATGAGCCGCTTAAGAGAGAACAGCCTCATCCAGTTTGTTTTTCAATTCCTGATGGCTAAGTATCCCCGCAGGTAGTAACTACTTGCGTATTCAATCGGATTCGGCACTCTGAGCTTTGGATCCCCCTTGAGCCCGACGGCGACGTTTGGGCTCTTCTTTTTCGGGTTCAGGCTCCACAATCTGCCCGTTTTTCCATTTGGCAAACTGCTCAGGCTTTGCTGGCCAGCACAAGTTCCGTGGGCCGGGGATCCAGCAAGCCATACCTAACTGCCTTGATAATGTAATTAGCCTAGTTCGGGAATAATCGAACAGCGACAATTTGGGTGAATGGGTGGTTGTGCCGGGAACGCTGAAGGTGTTGCTCTCTTCTGCAGGTGTAAGGGACGGCAAACAGGGCATGTGATTGGATCCAGCCGTGAATTCCAGTACCACCCTTTGACTGGCAAGTCCTGCCACGTCTCATTAAGTCCTGTGTTGACGAGATGCCACACCGCGCCTGCCGTTGTTGCGGTCAGCCTGTTCCACATCTGATTCGCATAACTGCCGGTGTTTAGTACCGCTTTGAGTTCTCCTTTGCTCTGCATCAACTTGATCACCTTGTCGCTTATCTCTTGCGTTGTTGCCTCAGCAAGGATCTGAGAACGCACCATCCGATCAAGATCTTTGGCCATTGATCGGGCCAATCGACTTCCTGCTCTCGCTTTCCCAATCATGGTCAGCAACGTTATGCCTGTTCCGGTATGGATTGTTGTCATTAGCTCTGCCTGAGTCTTAGGCCGAAGCTCAGCCATGCTGACTTCCTCTACGAAGTTCTGCTGGTAGTCGAAAGCTGCGTCCTGTACGTCCGGCAGAAGCTGCTGAAGGCTAGGTAGGAGATAAACCCTCATGCTCTGCACGATCTCCTCAAGCAGGGGCACCACCTGGGGGCTGAGGCGCGTCCACTCCACCTGCCGAAGCATCCCTGTGGGCGACATGCGCTGGATCAAACGTCGAAGCCGCCGCATCACTTCAGTGAGACGACGGCGTACCGGTGTATTGACCTTCTTTTCTGTCTCCCTGGCTAGTGCCAGCAAGAGCAGCAGAAGTCGTTCCTGTTTCTTCTCCTCATCAATCTGCATGTTTTCCCGGTCTTAGAGGAGTTGGTAGCGTGTTGGAGCCGGTTCCGCTGCCGCCAGCTGCATCACCGCTGGTGACGCCACCCTCGTTCTCCTGAGCTGCCTCCATCTCCAAGTCTTGGAAGGCTTGGGCACTCCTCAGCTCGTTCTCCAGGTCGGCATCCATTTCGTCCTTGGTGCGCAGGATTTCCTCATCCACGTCCACATAGGGCGGGATAACTTCTCCTTCTTTGAGGATGCGAAGCAGCGTGGATTGTGAAATCTGGTTCTGCATCTGGAGCTGCAACATCGCAGTGATTTGGTTGCCATCGAGAAGCCGGTTCTCGAAGTCAGACGGAATCGTGACTTTTGGGGGTTCCTTCCCTACATATTTACCGGCAATTCGCAGGATGTCACCTACCGCTCTTTCCAGATCCTGGCTGATGATTGCCATGATCGAGTCACTATCGATCCGGTCCAGTCGCTTCGACTCTGCCGCAGTGTTTGTGATGTTCTGCTTGGCGAGAGCCGAGATGCCCAGGGAGCTGATTTGCTCCTCCAGGGTCGTCAGGCAACGTAATTGCTCTTGGTAAGAGTCAGATGGGGGAGAAACAATGCTGGCCTCTCCATCTGGTGGCAGCAGGATGGCTTTGTTCACCGACAGACCCAAACTTTCTTGCCCAATGTCAGGGTCGAAACCTCGCAATGTAAGCAGAGGCATTGAACCCACATGGAGTGAATTCATGTAATCAGTGAAGCGTTGTGTATATGCAATCGACAGGTGTGCAACCTCCTCCAGGGGTGGCTTGCTGTAAAGCGTGGCCAAGCGGTTGCTATAGACGGTCACAAAGGGAATTTCACCCGCCGTATGGGTGCCCTCTTCGACCATCTCCCAGCCAGCGTTGGCTTGCACCCTTGGGCTCTGCTTTCTCCATCGCTGGTAGCCAATGGGGGTGAGCACACAAATTTGCTCGACCAGCTCCTCCCCGAACTGGCCTTCAGGAATTGAGACGACTTCGTGATATCTGACCTGTGTGAGTGGGGCCTGGCTCCTGTTACCGACAGTTCGCCACCCACGGACCTGTTGAGCGTTGATGCTCGTCAGGTAAGGCTTTCGGTTTAGGGCTACTTCCTCAGCAAGGGTTGCTGGTGCGTCACCAGCGTCGAAATCGACGATGACAGAGGAGTGACCGTAGAGCAGCGCATCGACAAGCGTCTTCCGGCAGAACTCGTTGAGAGGGGTGCCGTCTCCTGTGACATCTTCAGCCCATTCACGCCAGTATTCTTCGTCACCACCCTCAAGATGCACTCCACGACGCAAGATTGTGCCGGTGGCCTGGGCTGCGAGCCGCTGGACATAGGGCGGCAAGACACTATGAAAAACACGGCGACGGAAAGCATCGTCATCTTCAGAAGGCTCCCTGGGAATGATGCGCTCAGCGTTAAATCGGAGAGTATTTGTGCCACCTACGTTGATATTGATTGCATCCCATCGCTCCATCATCTGGAGTACAGCGCCCGTCCTTGCGTCGGGGTCGTCATCAGCGACTGAGGCAGGTGTGAGAGTTTCTGGCTTGCCTGTCAGTCCTTTGAAATCGACTAATTGTCGATGCCTTGGCCCAAACGGATCAGGATAAGTTGAGCCCGAAGCAGCCATTTCTATCCCCGTGAATCCGTATGTGTACGGTCAGTCTAAGTTTTTTACCACGTTCTAATTTGCGATTTCCCGACCGTGTAGCGGCGGAGTGGGGCGAGATAAGACAGCGCGTAACCAAGCGAGTCAACAGGGCCTGAAATGTCGTCTACACCGCCAATGCCTTTCAAAGGTTTACCGTCGCGTCCATAAGACTGTTGTTCCAAGGACTTGATCAGATAGTTGCAGCCCGTTGCCACCTTCAGCCGGTTGGCTAGGAACAGGACATTAAGGACGTTCACCCTGTCCTGAATAGCTGGATTTGATGACTGAGTCTTCACCTCGAACCCACCCTTGCGTAAAAGGGAAAGGTCAGATTCTTTCGCGTTTGTTGTGGTGCGTTGTTTACTGGCGGCATCGGGGATCACAACCAAGTTGCCTGAGGACAGGTGATGCGGAAACTTGTCCTGAAGAAACTTGACGACTGCTGGCGTGTCCTTCGGGTGGGCTTCACCTATGACATGGAACTCGTCACCCCGTCGAACAACAAAAGTCAAAAAACAGGCTCCAACATTGAGATCCAAACCGCAAAAAAGACGATCATCTGGCTCAAGTTGCATGTCGGTCCAGTGAACATCCCTGTCAAATGGGTGATAAACCCGCACTGATGACAACAGCGTAAATTCACCATTTATGTAGCTTGCGACTAAATTAGCGTCGTAATTTGCGTAAAGACTGTCTACAAAACCCTCTGGCAGGTAAGGATTATCGGTCGTTTTAGCCTTAATTAGCCGTCTGTCTGGGTTATCGCCGTTAGTGATAAAAGTATCATACATCCAGCGGTATCCTTCGGGCGTGCTGGCTACTGCTAGCTGGGGTTTTGTGCCACCACGAAGTCGAGCTAAGAACATTTCGCTTGCCTTAGATGCAATCTCCATGGGAGATGTATCAAGTTCGTCAGCTAAAATAAATGATAAATTCTGTCCTCTAATTCTATTCACTGTCTCAGTTGCTCTACATATAACGGTCGTAGATCCAGCTGGTGTGTCGATAATGTACTCAGGCTGGGGTGACACTCGAAATGAATGTGGTATCTCATACTCTTCCAAAACATCGTCGAAAGATCTCATCCACACGTCCCTTAATAATATATTTGTGGGCTCAAAGACTGCTCCAACTGTGCCTGGGTTGTCTAGGCACATGATCAGGCACTTAATTGTCAAAGCCCTAGTCTTGCCTGCACCAAACCCCCCGCAAAATCCTAATATCAGGTGCTCTGTGTCGTCTACAAACTCCCTTTGGGCCGGTAGAAGGCCTTCTAACAGTCGTTTTCTGAATGATTCCTCTGATTCCGTGCAGCGCGTGCTCAGCGCCGTCGGTTTCTCAAGCGCCGGTCCCTTGGGGACATGATTTAGAAGCACATAATTATGTAGTTCTGCCCACACAGTAGTCGTAAATTCGACTATAAAGAAGAGGTAGCGAAAGCTACTTACGTTCACTCTGTTACACAACAGAGCGCAGTTCGATTCAGGCCATGGAACGGGGACCTGAGCTTGCTACGGAGAACCTCAATGAACTCCCTTCAACTCCTGCAGAAGCGTGAAATTTCCTCACGCCTTCGTTTCATTGCTCAGCTGGTTGCAGCACGAACCCCTGATGCCGCGGATTACACCTCCGCCCATCTTTCACCTACCAAACTCACATATCGGGGTGTTCCGTACCGCCGCTGAGTGCTCTAAGCAGCTGTGCCTCTTTTTGGGGCACCAGATGCGCTGACGAGACCCACCCGACAGCCCTGAAGCCTTCTTCTTCGATAATCACCTTGACGGTTCCGTCATCGAGATATTCAGTAGAAGTCATTACTTCAGGGGGTCGGGTTTTCCTTGTAGAAGGGCACATGCCCGCTTGTAGAAGAAACAGTCGGTCTTGCCGGTTTGCTCAAGCATCTGCTTGATCTTCTGCCAGTTGTGGCGGGTGTGCTCATCCATTTAGTAGCCCTTCTTTTTCTTCCCTTTGCCCTTCCCCTTGCCCTTCGGCATCGAGTAGCAACCCTTCATCGGCATGAGCTTTCTCACTTGCTCCCTTAAGACTAGGTAAGGCGGCTAGGTAATTCGTGTGCAACTTTGTGTAGAGCCCGTGGAGCGGGTGGTTGAGGTTGTCACGTCCATCTGCGAAATAGAGCATCTCGATCCAATCGATGCGAGCAGACATTTCTTCGACGTTCTCAGCCCCATAGCCAGGGTTCTCCAGGGGGTGCATCACTTTTTGGGCTTGCGCTTCTTTGCAGTCTTAGCAGCATTCTTGAAATCTTTGTCACTTGGAGCCCCTTTTTCACCCTTTTTCCGCATTTTCTTGCCTGCTTTTCGCTTGGCGTTGATGTTGGCGTAGAGGCCCCGTTTTGCCATGACTGCAGGTGGTTCTTACCTCTAATTTAGTGCCCCTGGGGAGGGGGTAGGCCTGTGAGATCAAAGGGGGTAGGTCTAAGTGTCGATAAATCGGTTTTTGATATTTAGTGTGCGTAAGTAGGCGTATTGCAGGAGTTTCTGAGAGTGGGACCCCCTGAGGCCGCCCGCCGCGCACGAATCGCTCGGTGGGGGGTACGGCTTGGCCCTCCTACATGCCCCTCAGCCGGTGGATTTATGGACGCAAACTATGCACTTCGCTGAGATCCGTTGCTATGACTGATTTAGACGTACAACTCAGCAGAACTCCGCGCAGTTACTAACAACAACTGCCCGCGTAAGTAACAGTTACTCGCATCATCTCAACAGTGGACGCCAGCAACCCCTACCACCCCCACGCAAAATATGAGAGACCACAACCCTGACGATTCACTTCGATCCGATGATCTGTCTGCCCTTTTGGTTCTTCGCCCTGGTGCTGCTGGTCGCCCTGTATCTCCTGCCGGTGGTCAGCCCTTAGAACCCAGTCCCAGAAGCTCGGTGTAGAGC
>VMHT01204050.1_pt1 | contig 12744 bp, 20 predicted proteins | sample 4693611 | NCBI WGS metagenome assembly VMHT01 (sample SAMN12280063, study PRJNA550983) | marine metagenome | isolation source: seawater sampled from same location over 5 years 0.02-0.2 micron viral filtrate | place: USA: collected off the coast of southern California halfway between the port... ... | reverse complement strand
GGACGACACACCTAGCAGCAATACGCCTGTCACCATCAAACACTGTGATGATCTCGAAGTCACCACTGGCATAGACTTCTGCGGGGTGGCACTCGAGATGCTCAAAGTCATACCGCATACAGCTGGAGGCAGAGGACTTGCGAGTCCATGTAGTATCAATGTTCTCCATGGGTGCTTGCGCACCACTATAAGCTAGGTTGAATTCTTCACGTTCCTTTGATACAGACAGTGTTAAGTCACGCTTGGCGAAACTGTTTAAGAAACTGTCAACAAACATGATGACTTGCTTGTGATCAACCTCAGGAAACATGGCGGTGAACGCACGGCCCGGCTTCATTGCAGTCTGCCTATCTTGGATACGCATACCTAAGTCTTTGTAGATACTGATCTTGCCGGGGTACTGCTTGGATACCATAGGTGCAAAGGCACGTAACCTACGGTCGAAGTCAAACAGTTTGGGATCAGCCATACCAAACACACTATGGTTCACAATGTAGTTTACAATCCAACTAAACAGCTTGGCATCTGACGGGCCACCGATAGGTATCTCTGACCATGAACCCCAAGATTTAATAACGGGATCAAGCTCGGACTCATCAACAGTCAACACCTTCTTGACGACAAACCCATCTGCATCTGGTTGATGTAGCCAGTACCTCTTGCCGTTGTCTAGTGTAACAAAACCACCCACTAGGTTTTTGTATCTGTCACTGGTAACAACTGGGCCTGCTTCACCGTTTTGTTCTACATCATATGTTTTGAAAGGGGTCACATACTCTGCAAGATTGAAATCGGGTGACACATTTACTGCCACTAAAGAATATTTCATTTCATCTACTCCAAAAAGAAAAGCCCCACACAGTTAAGCATGGGGCAACTAATTAGGCATCCATGATACCTACTTTGTGTTCAGTTACAGTGACTGTCTTGAAGGTGTCACCTACCTTTAACTTAGAACGAATCTTACCAAACTCAGTGGCAGACATCACCTTACCATTCATGATGTACCCACCACGCTTGACCACAAGGTTCAGCTTACCTTTCGGCAGCTTCTTGGGAGCAACCGCACGAGTCGGGTCAGGGTTACGTGCAGCAGACTTAGGCAAGAACCCCAGACGTTTGTAGTGGTGCGAAAGGGAAGTACTATCCATGTCAAGATCGAAGTGCTCCAAGGTTACAGATGCAGTGTGATTGCTGTAATACTTGCAGATTTCCATCCACTTTGTATCGGAAAGATTGTAACGATTTCCACGAGTTGCTTTTGTAGTATTGGCCATGATTTTATCTCCTCAGATAAATTGTTAGATACCCCAATGGTATCACGCTACACACCCTCAAGTGTGCAGGCTGATACTATTGCATTGACACTCCATATATGTAACCCCAGTAAAAGAACAGTGATGACGACAGGACAAAACCTATCGCCACATTCCACATGACATACCTTTGCTGTCGCTTGCGTCTATTCATTACATGATACCCCTTTTCCTATTAGTTTCTATTGATATTTCCAAAGCCATAGAGATAGCTTCACTTGTCACATCATAATCGGCAGTGATGAATCCACCCTCAAGTTCAGCATCAGTATGCCCAAAGTCAGCATCAGCCTCCACGAGCTTCGTCACGCAGTCACGCATGTCTTTACCTTTGACATACACACGCTCTGCACCATATTCAACTTCGTACCACCCGCAGATAACGTATCGTTCATCAACAGGATTTAGCCGCATTTGTGATAGGTCTTTTACAATGTTCATATCTCTTTCCTTTCCCTGTTAGATATGCACAAGAAAACACCCCACGCTTTCACATGAGGTGCTCATCTACTGTATATCTTTTGTGGTATTTATGCTGCAACTTTCAAACCTGTGCGCTGGGCCTGCAGTGCTGCAATCATCGCTTCTAACTGGTCAGGCTGTGCCTTCAGATTACGTTCAGCCCATGCAGTTGCGTCAAATTCTTTGACAGGCTTCTCAGGCTTAGGGAAAGCCTCATCGAAGGCGGTCGAACGTAGGCCACAGTTAGACGCAGCGAGCATAGAAACCTTCTCCAAGCCCTCAAGATTGAGGCCACCATTCTCACCCACCTTCACACCGGGCTTGCCGTCTTTGAATGTAAACTTCACATCGGACAATGCGACAGCCAAGATACGCTTGAGAGGTGCAGAGAATTGCTTGAGGGAATACCCCTGTTCGATTTTGTACCCACCATATTTTTTGCCATTCGTAAAGGCAATCAGCGCATACATCGGTAGATTGTTTTTCTCACCGAATTGCTCAAGCGCATACTGCACCGCCTTAAAGAAACCATATTCTGCACCCCGTGCATTCGATACCCAATTTTTCACATGATCAGTCATGGCTAAAACTCCTCTATTGCCAATCAACAAAACACACCACACCATGCGATGTGCTTTGCATGTTGGCACATGCAGTCCCTCACTAGATACAATTCCCCTTGATAAATCTAAGGGGTAGCTTTCGCAGGACACACCAACTCGCACATGGACTGCCACCTATATGATGGGCGCATGTGTTTTGATGTTTATATCTGAATTTGTCGGGCCGCTTTTTGTTTGAAAGTTGTCACCCACGGGAACGATACCGAACCCGCTCGCAATATTACTAGGCCATGGTCATCATTGCGTGATTATATCCATAATCGGGATTGTCAGACCCTAGGTATCGCATGGCGCTTTATTCAATTGTCAAATAACGTGGGACACTGCCCTAGGCTGAACCGGGTCTGATTGGTCACCGAAGCGCTGCTCAAATCCGATAACCGGCATAGATCAGCAATTCGATAGGCAGTCAACACCCGGTAAATAGTTGATTTTATTAGATAATATTTTTAAAACCCTTCTAAGTATCTGTTTTTATTCGACAATAAAAGATTAAATTAAATTAGCTAATAGTTTCAGTGGGTTAGCTTGTAACCTGTTGTTTTCATTAGATAATAAAAATGCAATTAATTCTGATTAATATTGATTATCTAATGTTTTCAATAGCTTAGGTAGTTTGTTGCGAGTGGTTCGCAAGTAAATGGCTGAACCGGGAGAAACAGTAGAACAAAACGAGAACGTATTATCTATTATATAGTATATACCCGGTGAAAAGAACAAAGGGAGAACAAAGGTAGGGCGGAAAGAGAACAGCAGATTTTATGGGGTAGGATACCGGAAAAACCATTTGGGCAATGAGAGAGGCTAAAATCAGGCTCTACGGCGATATTCCCGGTTTGTTCACGATATTGTGGCAGGATTGTGGCGGTGTGCCTTATTGTTGCCACAAGATTGGTCGAGTAGAACAAAAGGAGAACAGGGGGATAGGTCAGTATAGTTGACCTAGTGGGGTCTGGTGTTCTACTTCCAACTTGCGAACGATTATCATTTGCAATAATCCAGAACAAATCGAGAACAACTGCCCGGATGCAATGATCTATTGTATAAATTATCCAATGATATCAGTAACTTAGCTATGGAAACTTCCGCTTTCCTGCGGTATGTCAGTAGTGCTGACCTATCTACTACCCCGGTATGGGCCACCCGGCCACCGCCCGTATGCGTATACCCACAATGACAGCGGGGGGTATTTTAAGATCTGTTAACTACTTATAAATACAAGCATATACTGCGGCATTTTGTCCCTAAACCCTATTTTATAGCTTTTATCTACTAATAAATAGTGTTATAGTGTTACATATAGTGTAAGACCCGTAGAATCACGGTAGTATCCCCCGGGTATGTCGCCCTATAAAAGAACTTTACCCCCATTCAGACGGCCTCTCCGTAGCTCTCACGCTATCCTGGGGTAGAATCGGGGGTGTTACTAGAGATACGACAGATGTGGGCTACTACTGGTCAATAAAAGTAATATTTATTTTTAGCTACCCCTTGACAGCCGGGCAAAACGTACTATATAATATACTTAAGTATATACTAGAGTAGATTACTTAAGTAATACCTAATTATTATTACTTTAATATATTGTATAAATACATACTAGAGTATATACTTTAGTATATACTAAAGTACAATCTGGATGTACGAATTTTTCTTTGTCGTCCCCTTTTAGGGTTGACGTTGTAGTATTAAAAGGTATAACTACTCATGTCAAAACCAAAAATGTTTGCTTCAGATTCTGTCTTAGAAGAGTTTTACTTAGCTCTTGCAGGTAAAGATGAAGCTAGGCTGCGTAGAGTACACATACCAAGGTCAGATGTATTCTATGTAAGGGAAAAGATATACCAAGATACTGGAATTAAGTACACTCTTGATCATGTAGAAAGAGCTATGTACTTAGAAGGTATGTTGGAACGAAAAGATGTGCTAGACCCTGCACGAAAGAGAGAGTACGGATGACGGAATTCGATAAGGCTGATTCAGATGGTAGCGGCTGTATTGATCAAGCGGAGTGGGATAAGTTAGCCCTAGATGACAGGCGCAGACGCATAGAGGACGAAGATGCCCATAGAGATCAGACTCGGAAGATGGCTTGGTTTGCACTGTGGGGAATGCTTCTGTATCCTTCAGGCGTTGTTATCACTGGCCTGATGGGTCTGGAGAATGCCTCGACTATTATTGGTAGCATGGCTTCGGTATACTTTGTGTCTGTAGCTGGTGTAGTGTCAGTATTCATGGGTGTAACTAAGCTGGTTAAGAAGCCTGTACCAGAGAGGGTAGATCAGAGATGATAGGTCAGATCATAGGCGCAGTAGGTGGACTAGCTTCTTCTTACCTAGATGGTAAGGTAGCAGTACAGAAAGCTAATGCAGAGATACGAGTCAAGCAAGCTACTGGTGAGCTTGACTGGGATATAGCTGCAATGAACAGTACCCAGAACTCTTGGAAAGATGAGTGGATTACCCTACTCTTTTCTATCCCTCTTATCCTTGCATTCTGTGGGGAGTGGGGTAACTCAATTGTACAAGCTGGGTTTACAGCATTAGAGACTATGCCTACATGGTATCAGTATTCATTAGGTGGTATTGTTAGTGCCAGCATTGGTATGAGATCAGTATCTAAATTCTTTACAGGAAAGAAATAACAATGACTTTCAAACTATCTCAACGCAGTCTTGATAAGATGGAAGGCGTAGATGAAAATCTAGTGGCCGTAGTAAAATCCGCTATTCACAACACTAAGGTGGACTTTGGTGTCATTTACGGACTCCGTACAATGGAAGAGCAGAGAAAGCTTGTAGATGCTGGTAAGTCTCAGACTATGAAGTCCAAGCACCTAGACGGTCGTGCAGTAGACCTTATGGCCTATGTAGACGGTAAAGGTTGCTGGGAGTTGAACGTATATGATGATCTCTGTGATGCAATGAAAGAGTCAGCTAAAGAACTAGGTGTAGCAATCAAGTGGGGTGCTGCATGGTCAGAGGGTGACATCCGTACATACGAAGGTACAGCTGAGGATGCTATGATGGCATACGTAGATCTCAGACGTTCTCAGGGACGTAGGCCTTTTATTGATGGCCCACACTTCGAGTTGATGTAGGAAAATACAATGGCAATACCTGAGCGAGTCAAGACTAAAATGAAAGACGCTGGCCTAAAAAAGGTCAACAAGCCACAACGTCTTAGCGATGACAGTGGTAAGTCTCATCATGTCATGGCTTCTGAAGGTGGTAAGTATAAGTATATCAAGTTTGGTGAAAAAGGTGCCTCAACTGCAGGTAAACCTAAGTCAGGCGAATCAGATAAGATGAAAAAGAAACGTGCTAGTTTTAAAGCTAGGCATGCTAAGAATATTAAAAAGGGTAAGATGTCTGCAGCTTACTGGGCTGACAAGGTTAAGTGGTAATGTGGGTAGCTATTGTATTAGCATGTAGTAATCAAATGGCTATATCTTGCCAAGTACTTGCTAATAAAAACGAGTTATTTTACAACGAGTCTCTTTGTAAAGAAGATGCATCTAAGATGGCAAACTACTTAGTTAATATAGATGTATTTGCAGTACCCATCTGTATCAAAGTAGGAGAGTCGGTATAATGAAAAAGAAGTCTACAGTAAATGCAGCCGGTAACTATACAAAACCTACCATGCGTAAGAACCTCGTCGCAGCAGTTAAGGCGGGTGGAAAAGGTGGCAAGCCCGGACAATGGTCTGCGAGAAAAGCCCAAATGGTTGCCAAGCAATACAAAGCAAAAGGCGGGGGCTACAAGTAATGAAGGCTTCTCAAAAATCGCTTAAGAATTGGACTAAAGAAAAATGGGGTACCAAGAGCGGTAAGCCTAGTGCTAAGACTGGTGAAAGGTACTTACCCAAGAAAGCAAGAGAAGCTTTGTCCTCATCAGAGTACGCAGCTACAACTGCAGCGAAAAGAAAAGGCACTGCTTCAGGTAAGCAGTTTGTAAAGCAACCTAAGAAAATTGCAGAGAAGACTGCAAAGTTCAGAGCATCAGAGGGCGGTATGGCTAGTAAAAAGAAATGTCCAGTTTGTAAGGGTAAGGGATGTTCTCACTGTGGTGGGAAAGGTTATCATACTGGTATGTATGGAGGCGGTTCAGTGAGTAAAAAAGCTTCGAATAAAGGTATGAAGGCTTTGAAAAAAGCTGCACCTAAAGTAGCTAAACGTATGGGTTACAACCATGGTGGGTCCGTTACAAATTCTAACTGTGGTGCTTCTATGGAGCCAACGCAAGGTAAGAATAAATGAACTTCTTAGACTATAAAACTGCACTAGAAGATCAAGGTTATACTGTAACAAAAGACATTATAACAACCAGACTCGGTGATGTACTTGCTGGGTTTGATCCCTATGGTAGTGTCTGGTGTGTAGACTCTAAGGTTAATGAAATACTTAACTCCGATGTTAAAGTAGAAAGAGTACGAGCACGTACTGATAAAGGTCACTTTGTAAAAGATGATCCCACAACCCCTGAAAATGAAGCTTGGGTAACCAAGAAAGTCTAAAGCAAAGGTAGAACAATGGCAGTCTCACTTACTACATACTTGAACAACCAAATTAAATCTAAAGGCTCAACACTGGCTAAAGAAAAAGCTAAGGCTGGGAAATACAAAAGTATTTCAGCTGCTAAAAAAGCTGGAGCACTTTACTATACCGATAAGAATGGTAAAGTAATGGCTGCAGTTTATGCCGAAGATCTAAAGAAAGCTCCCAAAAAAGTAGCAGCACCTAAGAAGTCTCTGCGGCCCAAAGCTAGACCTGCACCTGATCCAGACAAGATAGAAGTTAAAAGTCTTGTTAAAGGTGGCCGTGGGGACGGGAATGCCGAAGTTAGGCGTAGGAACGTCAGAGCAGTTTCTCAAAAACAAAAGAGAGCTGCTAGCACTTCTATTAGCTACGAAAAATTTAAAAACATGTCAAACGATCAAAAGAAAGCTGCAGGTCTTCCTATCTCTATGGGAAAAACTGAGGAAAGTTTTAATCGTTTTATGGCAGCTCGTAAGAAATCAAGTAAGTAGGTTTAGCTGATGTCTAACTCCTCTACAGTTAAATACGTTACAAAGTCTTTGGATGTCACATCTGTTAGTTCTTCATCTCCTGATGACTTATATGTATGCCCTAATAACTTTGTATGCTTAGTTAAGTTTTTACACTTATCTAACAGTACAACTAATAACAAGAAAATTAGTGTGTACTGGTATGAAGCTGCTACAACTACTCACCATTACATTGTAGACCACTTTGCATCTCCCGCCAATACTATGGAGGAAGTAGTGCAAGGTGGTTCTTACATTGCGTTAATGCCGGGTGACAAGTTACAATGCTTTGCTGAAACAGCAGGAACACATCATGTAACTATGTCGGGTGAAGAGCTGTATACCCCTATAGCATAGCGGGGTTGCAATCTTAGCTCTAGTGTGTTATAACTATATATGTAAAACTAGTCTCCATAGACTAATGGTAGTCTGATCAATGGAGAATACAATGTTTAAATTTGCTAGAAAAGTACTAACTTCAATTCAAGAAACTCAGCAACGCCGTGCAGATCTTTATATCCTTATGAACATGAGTAACAAAGAACTTAAGGATATTGGAATAGGCCGTTCTGAAATTAGGCAGAGGATATATGGCTCGTAACCTAACAGAAAAACAGCAGGCATTCTTGGATGCGTTGTTTGAAGAAGCTGAAGGCAACCCTGTAAAAGCTCTAAAGCTTGCAGGGTATGCCGAAGGTACGTCTTCCACTACGATAATGTCAGTACTAAAAAGCGAAGTTGCTGAAAGAACTAAAGACTTTATCGCAACCCGTGGTCCAGCTGCAGCTTGGGCCATGATGCAAGTAATGAGATCCCCCACCGACTTGGGCAACAAAGAGAAGATGGCAGCTGCAAAAGACTTTATGGATCGTGCAGGTTTTGTTAAGACCGACAAGATAGAAGTAAAATCTGAAAGTCCTTTGTTTATACTGCCTCCAAAAGAAAATGAAAACTAAAACTTGGAAACTACCTAAACCTGAAAAAGTTAATGGTGAATGGGAGTGGGTACCTTTGGTTAGGGTGGGGAGATTTCTTCCTTTTGGGTATAGACAAGACCCAGATGACTCTGATATACTGCTACCAATCCCAGAAGAGCTAGAGCTTTTTGAACAAGCTAAGAAACACTTAAGTCAGTATAGCTATCGTGAGGTAGCTGCTTGGTTAAGTGAAATTTCTGGTAGATATATATCTCATGTAGGTTTGTTTAAGAGGGTTAAGATTGAGCAAAAACGTAAGGCAGCAGCTTCAATCCAGCGCTTCTACGCCGAAAGGTACAAAGAGGCAGCAGAAAAAGCGGAAAAGCTCGAAAACAATAGACTCGGTAAAAGACGTCCCGTTGGAGAAAGTTCCAGCTAGAGCTAGGCCTGAACCTATTGATGTTGAAGCTGTGCAAAGGGAAATACTGTTTGAGCCTAATCCGGGGCCACAAACAGAGTTTCTAGCGTCTACTGAACAGGAAGTCTTGTATGGTGGGTCAGCTGGAGGTGGCAAGTCTTATGCAATGATTGCTGACCCAGTACGCTATCTGAATAATCCAAATGCTCAGATGCTGCTTGTTCGTCGTAGTACAGAAGAACTTAGGGAACTAATCTCAGTAAGTAAGCAACTATACCCAAGAGCAATACCGGGTATCAAGTTTATGGAAAGAGACAAGACTTGGGTAGCACCTAGTGGAGCTACTCTCTGGATGTCGTACCTTGATCGTGATGATGACGTTATGAGGTATCAGGGTCAAGCGTTTAACTGGATCGGGTTTGACGAACTTACCCAGTGGTCTACTCCGTATCCTTGGAACTACATGAGATCACGGCTACGTACTACTAAAGCAAGTGGACTGCCACTCTACATGAGGGCTACTACAAACCCCGGAGGGCCGGGACATCAGTGGGTTAAGAAGACTTTTATTGACCCCGGTACGCCAAGAAAACCTTTCTGGGCTACTGATCCTGAAACTGGTGAAACTATTGCTTGGCCTAAGGGTCACACAAGAGAGGGGCAACCGCTATTTAAGAGAAGGTTTATTCCAGCCACACTGTTTGACAATCCCTATCTTGCTGATGATGGCATGTACGAAGCTAACCTTTTATCACTACCTGAGCATCAAAGAAGACAACTACTTGAAGGTGACTGGGATATTAACGAAGGTGCAGCCTTCCCGGAGTTTAACAGAAAACTTCACGTAGTAGAGCCGTTCGAAATACCTCACAGCTGGCCAAGGTTTAGAGCAGCTGACTATGGCTACGGATCTTACAGTGGGATAGTCTGGATAGCAGTAGCACCTGATGAGCAACTAATTGTATATCGAGAGATGTATGTACAAAAGATTCTTGCCACAGACTTAGCTGACATGATACTTGATGTTGAGTCTGAAGAAAAGATACGGTACGGAGTTCTTGATAGTTCCTTGTGGCATAAAAGAGGAGACACTGGACCCTCACTTGCAGAGCAGATGATTGTCAAAGGTTGTCGATGGAGGCCAGCAGATAGATCTAAGGGTTCCCGTGTATCTGGTAAGAATGAAATACATAGAAGACTTCAAGTAGATGAGTTTACTGAGGAGCCTAGACTAGTTATTTTTGATACCTGTAAAAACTTAATCTCTCAACTACCATCTATACCACTGGATAAAAATAATCCAGAAGATGTAGACACCCACGCAGAAGACCACCTATACGATGCATTACGTTATGGTGTAATGACAAGACCAAGAAGTAGCTTATTTGATTATGATGTAACTAGAAGTTCTGGTTTTCAAGTAAGTGACCCAACCTTTGGCTATTAGGAAGTAACATGGAAGAAGACGAAATCTTTGAAAACGAAATGGCTATGGACTCAGCTGAATCTAGAGCTGTCGAGGACATGGATGAAGATGGTTACTCTGATCCGGTAGTTGGGACTGTTGTGTCTTTAGTTACAGACAGATACTCAAAAGCATCTAACTCAAGAGAAACTGAAGAACAACGATGGGTAAAAGCCTACCGTAACTACCGGGGTTTATACAGTTCTGATGTTCAGTTTACCTCTACAGAAAAGTCTCAAGTTTTTGTTAAGGTTACTAAAACAAAAGTACTTGCTGCATACGGACAGATTGTAGAAGTACTGTTTGGCAATACAAAGTTTCCTATTTCTATTGACCCAACTACACTGCCTGAAGGTGTTGCAGAGTCAGTAAATTTTGAAACTAATACAGACATGCAGAAAGCTAAGTCAGAGTTTTCTCCAGATGAGATGAAACTCTTACCGGGAGAAACTTCAACAGACCTTAAAGAAAGACTGGCAGGTCTAGAGAAAAAACTTTCTCCAGTTATTGCAGAACTCAAAGAAGGTCCGGGTGGCACTGCTACAGAAGTTACTGTACACCCAGCTATGATCTCAGCTAAGAAAATGGAAAAGAAAATCCATGACCAGCTAGAAGAATCTAATGCAAACAAACAGTTACGTGTGGCTGCGTTTGAATGTGCTTTGTTTGGTACAGGGGTTATGAAAGGCCCATTTGCTGTAGATAAAGAGTATCCTAATTGGTCTGACGGAGGTGAATATGAGCCGATTTATAAAACAGTTCCGCAAACATCTTCAGTCTCTGTTTGGAATTTTTATCCCGACCCAGATGCGGCTAATATGGATGAAGCTGAGTACGTGGTTGAGCGCCACAAGATGTCTCGTACCCAGCTACGCAATCTTAAGAACCGTCCTTTCTTCCGTAAAAACTCGATTGACACAGCTGTTAGCATGGGTGAATCCTATGTTAAAGAGTGGTGGGAACAGGTTATGGAAGATGATTCCCAAGAATCCAATGCAGAGCGTTTTGAGGTTCTGGAGTTCTGGGGTAACGTGGATACAGAGGTACTTGAAGGGCACGATGTAGACGTACCAGATGAACTCAAGGATATGGATCAAGTATCTGTAAACATCTGGGTTTGTAATGGTCAAGTACTACGTCTTGTAATGAACCCATTTACACCTTCTATTATTCCTTACTATTCAGTACCTTACGAAGTAAACCCGTACTCTATGTTTGGTGTAGGCCTTGCAGAGAACATGGATGATACTCAGACATTAATGAATGGCTTTATGCGTATGGCCGTTGACAATGCCGCACTGTCTGGTAATATGTTGATTGAAGTGGACGAAACTAACCTAGTACCGGGGCAAGACTTAAGTGTCTATCCGGGCAAGGTCTTTCGTCGTCAGGGGGGTGCTCCTGGTCAGGCTATCTTTGGCACCAAGTTCCCTAACGTATCTAATGAGAACATGCAAATGTTTGACAAGGCTCGTGTACTTGCAGATGAGTCTACTGGCTTTCCTTCGTTTGCTCACGGGCAGACAGGAGTATCTGGTGTAGGTAGAACAGCTTCTGGTATCTCTATGCTTATGTCTGCAGCCAATGGCAGTATTAGAAACGTAATTAAAAACGTAGATGACTATCTTCTAGGCCCACTGGCAAAAGCATTCTTCCACTTCAACATGCAGTTTGATTACGACCCAGAGATTAAGGGTGACCTTGATGTAAAGGCTCGTGGTACAGAAAGCTTGATGGCTAATGAAGTACGTAGCCAAAGACTAATGCAATTCTTGCAGGTAGTACAGAATCCGGTACTAGCTCCCTTTGCTAAGATGGATTACATTATCCGTGAAATTGCTAAGTCTATGGACCTTGATCCAGACAAACTAGTAAACTCTATGGGTGATGCAGCTGTACAGGCAGAGATCCTTAAGAAGTTCCAAGAAGCTAATCCACCACCAGCACCTCCACCCGGACAAGCCCCTCAGGGCGCTGGAGGGCCACCGGGAGTACAGGATACCGCTGGAGGCGGGGGTGGTAACATAGGGATTGGTACAGCCCCTCAGCCGGGAGAACAAGGCTTCTCAGGTAATACAGGACAAGGCCCAGTACAGTAATGCACAACCTTAAGCCTTTAGTAAATGACAAGCCTCTGTGGGAATCTTTTCTTGCAGAGCTTGATTCTAGATTAGCTGCTGTCCATCGGGAGATGGAACAGTCATCTTCTGCAGAAGACTTATTTAGATTACAAGGTCAGGCAGCTTGCCTTAATAAGTTTAAGTACCTAAGGGACAAAGTAAATGGCTGAAGTAGGAACTAAGACAGGCTCAAAGACTCAAGCTGGCAGAGATGTATACAAAACACCTGATGGTAAGAATGTTTCAGAAATATCTACTACTTTTGAATATAAGGGCCAGTGGATTAACGTACCCACCATACATAATGGTTATGTGTACGATGAAGAGATTCTTAAAATGATGTTAGATGCTGAGGTTATAGAGCCAACAAGTGTC
>VMHT01198233.1_pt1 | contig 12745 bp, 9 predicted proteins | sample 4693611 | NCBI WGS metagenome assembly VMHT01 (sample SAMN12280063, study PRJNA550983) | marine metagenome | isolation source: seawater sampled from same location over 5 years 0.02-0.2 micron viral filtrate | place: USA: collected off the coast of southern California halfway between the port... ... | reverse complement strand
CAATTGCTTTTTCAAACATAAATACCCAACCTCGCCGAGAGGAGGCTTGGCTCAGCTCGACGGCATGGCCTTTTCCATGCTGTCATGCAGGCGCCGCTGCAGCACATACAGTGCCACGGCGACCAGCAGCCCCAGCAGGTCAGTGTAGATCCCGCCGTAGATCATGCCGATGGCGCTGGCGAGCAGTGCCAGCCGCATCCAGGCCTTGACCGGCCCGAAGAACCAGGCCTGCACCGCCGCGGAGAGCATCACGATGCCGATCGTCGCGGTCACGCCCACGCGCAGGATCTGCAGCGCGCTGCCCTCCATCAGTATCGCCGGGCTGTAGAAGAACATGAACGGCACGATGAATGCGGCCAGGCCGATCTTGAACGACGTCACCGAGGTCTGCATGGCGTTGGCCCCCGAGATCCCGGCGGCGGCATAGGAGGCCAGCGCCACCGGCGGCGTGATCGCCGAGACCACCGCGAAGTAGAACACGAAGAAGTGCGCCACCAGCGGCTGGATGCCGATGCCGATCAGCCCCGGCGCGACCACCGAGGCGGCCACCGCATAGGCCGCGGTGGTGGGCATGCCCATGCCCAGCAGGATCGAGATGCACATGGCGAAGAACAGTGCCAGCAGCTGGCTGAACCCGGCCAGGCCGAGCAGCAGCGACGAGAAGCGCGCGCCGACCCCGGTCAGCGAGATCACGCCAACGATGATCCCGGCGCAGGCGGACACCGCGATGATCTGGATCGCCATGGAGCCGGCTAGCTGGAGCGCCTTGAGGATCGAGCGGATGCCCATCTTGTGCGGCGACAGCCAGCTCACCACGACGGCCGAAACGGTCGCCAGGGTGCCGGCGCGAATCACTGAATAGCCCATGAACAGCGCGGCGATCAAGATCACGATCGGCGCGAACAGGTAGGCCTGCTTGATCAGTCGCGAGAAGCGCGGGATCTCGTCGCGACGCATGCCGCGCATGCCCTTGTAGGCGGCCTCGAAGTCGACCATGAAATAGATCGAGGCGAAGTACAGGATCGCCGGAATCAGTGCGGCGACGGCGATCTCGGTATACGGAATGCCGGTGATCTCGGCCATGATGAAGGCCCCGGCACCCATGATCGGCGGCATGATCTGGCCGCCGGTGGAGGCCGCCGCTTCGATGGCGCCGGCGCTGCGCGCCGGATAGCCGACCTTCTTCATCAGCGGGATGGTCAGCGAGCCGGTGGAAACCACGTTGCCGGCGCTGGTGCCGTTGATCATGCCCATCAGGCCCGAGGCGAAGATCGCCACCTTGGCGGGGCCGCCGCGCGCACGGCCGGCGGCGGCGAAGGCGAAGTTGACGAAGTATTCGCCGACCTTGGAGGCCTGCAGGAAGGCGGCAAAGATGATGAACAGGATGATGTAGGTCGACGATACGGCAGTAGTCGGCCCGAGAATCCCGGCATCGGTGTAGACCTGGCTGAAAAAGCGCCCCACGGACAGCCCGGGGTAGCCGAGAAAGCCCGGCAGGTAGGGGCCGGCGAAGACGTAGGTCAAGAACACCAGCGAGATGATAACCAGCGCCAGGCCAGCGACGCGGCGGGTGAGCTCGAGAATCAGCAGGCTGCCGGTGATCGCCGCGTAGGTAAGGCCTACCGGCGCGAACGAGGTGCCGGTCGACATGCGCAGCGGGGTGTTGTAGATCACCAGCAGATAGCCGGAACTGGCCACGGCGCAGACCATCAGCACCAGGTCGGGCGCACTCAGGCGCTCACGGGCCTGGCGATGGACCCAGGACAGCACGATGGCCGCGGCGGCGGTGGCGATCAGCGGTACCCCGAAAAGCCAGGTCTCGCTCGCCGGCTCGATGCGCATCGCCTCGCCGCTGAGGGTGCGCCACATGAGAAAGACCTGCACTAGGGTATACAGCGCCGGGACCATCAGCGCCCAGCCCAGCCAGGTCATCCAGCCGTTGGCCGCGCCGCGTTCGTGCGACTCGATGAAGCGAGCACCGCTGTAGAAGCCGTAGCCGAGGATCAGGGCACCGCAGATATGCAGGATGCGAAACGACCAGGTTTCCAGCGGGTAGATGTTCAGCGACACCAGGTGAAAGGTGGAGTAGATGACCGCGAAACTGGCGAACAGCCACAATTGCCAGCCGGCGAGCAGCCGCCTACCGGGTTCGACGACTTCCTCGTCGACCCCCTGGGCTAGCTTTTCGATCGTTGACGCGGGGGCGTTGTCGGTACGCGCCTCGGGGCGCGGATCAGTGGGAGGGCTCATGAGCGATTACCTGACAGGTACGGTGAAATCCACGCGAGGGCCGGCCCCGTTGCCGAGCGCCGACCCCCGTACCGGGTGATGGAGACTTACTTGATCAGCGATTCATCGATCTCGTAGCCGTTTTCCTTGAACCAGCGAGCGGCCCCCGGGTGGAAGGGGATTACCTGGTTCTCGTCGGCGTTCTCGGGAATGCTGGTTACCGCGCTGCGGTGAATCTCGCGCATCCTGTCGTTGTTTTCCATGGTCAGCTTGGTGACCTCGTAGACGAAGTCCTTCGGCAGGTCGCAGCTGGCGATGGCGAAGTTCCACATTGACACGGCGCGAGCATCGTCCTCGAGGGTGGAGTAGGTGTCGGCGGGGATGCTGAAGGCCGAGACCGGGAAGGCTTTGGCAGCCTTCTTCTGTTCCGCTTCGGTGAACTCGATGATATTGATGTCGGTCTGCACCTCGAGCTGGCTGACCGCCGGGATGGGAATGCCGGCAGCGAAGGCGATGACGTCGATCAGGCCGTCCTGCAGCTGGCCGGCGAGGTCGTTCCAGCCGCCGTTGCGGCGCTCGAAGTTGACGCCTAGCTCCTCGAGTATCGCCGGGAAGTAGGTGTCGGAAGTCGAGCCGGCGGGGCCGAAGCCGATGGTGGCACCGTCGGGGATATCCGAAATCGAGGTGATGCCCGAGCCGCTCAGGGTGGTGATCGAGAACGGCGTCTCGTACATCGGGAACATCGCGCAGACGTTGTCCATGACCACGCCCGGGGCGAGCGGACTCTTGCCGTTCAGGGCGGCGCTCGCCGGGCCCATGGTGGTCAGGCCGAAGGCGACGTTGCCGCTATCCACCAGGGCCAGGTTCTGGGTCGGTCCGCCGGTGACTTCGCCGCCGCCGGAAATCCCCAGCGCGTCGGCGACCAGGTTGGCCCAGCCGGAGCCGTAGACGAAATAGGTGCCGCCCTGGCTAGCGGTGCCCACGGTGAAGCTTTGCGGCCAACCTTCGCGGTCGGTTTGGGCGCTGGCGACCATCGGCAAGCCGCCGATGCAGGCACCGGCAACCAGGGCCATGGTGGCGCGCGGCAGGCGAAGACGGTTCGTTGCTGACATGAGCGTTCCTCTTGGTACGTTATTGTGACGGATGGCTGTGTGCCCTGCTGTTAGCGCAAGGTATATGCCATTCGTTACCAAGAGACTTTTCGATCAAGGGCTTGGAGGTTTTTTATTCTACCAAGGTCGCAGGCGTCACGTCGGCGATTGGCTGAAAGTCCGCACAGATACAGAGCGGAAGTGTGTGGATAACCGCACAATAAAACGCCTCCCGCGGGAGGCGTTCAGGGTGGCAGCGTTCGCTCAGTGCCGCGAAGGCCCGCCGGGGTCGAGTATCCGCACGGTCTGGACTTGATTCTCGCGTTCGTCGTCACGCGCCTGGTTGACCCGGGTGGTGAGCTCCGGCGCGTCCTGCTCTTCGATCGGCAGCTGCTCGAAGAAGTCGCAGGCCACGCAGTCGCGGTAGCGGATGCCGTTGGCTTCCCAGGTGCGCACCTTGTCCATGGCGGCACAGCGTGGACAGATGACGCCGGCGATGAAGCGTTTGGGGCTCGACATGCTCTCTCCTAGTCAGGCCTGTCAGGCGGCGCGGATGCCGCTGTGACGAAGCAAAGGCTCGACGCTGGGTTCGCGGCCGCGGAACGCCTTGAACAGCTCGGCGGCGTCGCGCGAGCCGCCCTGTTCGAGAATCTCGCGGCGAAAACGCAGGCCGGTGTCGCCGTCGAACACCCCGGCCTCCTCGAAGGCACCGTAGGCGTCGGCCGAGAGTACTTCCGCCCACTTGTAGCTATAGTAGCCCGCCGCGTAGCCGCCGGCGAAAATATGCCCGAAGCTGTTCTGGAAGCGGTTGAAGTCGGCGCGCGGGACCACCGAGTACTGGTCGCGCACCGCATCGAGCAGGCGCTGGACGTCATCCGCCGTGGGCGCTTCGAGCTCATGGTGAAGGCGGAAGTCGAACAGCGAGAACTCGATCTGGCGCAGCATGCCCATCGCCGACTGGAAGTTCCTGGCCGCCTGCAGTTTGCCGAGCAGTTCGTCGGGCAGGCGCTCGCCGGTGTCGACGTGGGCGGCGATCATGTCCAGCCCTTCGCGCTCCCAGCAGAAGTTCTCCATGAACTGGCTGGGCAGCTCCACGGCGTCCCAGGCCACGCCGTTGATGCCCGAGACATCGGCGACGGTCTGGCGGGTCAGCATGTGGTGCAGGCCATGGCCGAACTCGTGGAACAACGTGGTCACCTCGTCGTGGGTGAGCAGCGCCGGCTTGCCGCCCACCGGGCGGGTGAAGTTGCAGGTCAGGTAGGCCACCGGCAACTGCAGGCTGCCATCCTGGCGCTCGCGGCGTACCCGGCACTCGTCCATCCAGGCGCCGCCGCGCTTGCCCTCGCGGGCGTAGAGGTCGAGATAGAAGCCGGCGATCGGCGTGTCGCCCTCGTGGATCGAGTAGTAGCGCACATCGGGGTGATAGCGCGGCACCTCTGTATCTTCTTGGAAGCGCACGCCGTAGAGCCGCTCGGTGACCCGGAACAGGCCGTCGATCACCTGCGGCGCTGGAAAGTAGGGGCGCAGCTGCTCCTGGGAGATGGCGTAACGGGCCTCGCGCAGCTTCTCGCTGGCGTAGCCGACGTCCCAGGGCTCGAGCGTATCGAGCGACAGCGTCTCCTTGGCGAAGGCCTCGAGCTCGTTGAACTCCTCCTGGGCCTGGGGGTGGGCGCGCTTGGCCAGGTCGGAGAGGAACTCGAGCACCTGGACGGGGGACTCGGCCATCTTGGTCGCCAGCGAGTAGTCGGCGTAGGTCGCAAAGCCCAGCAGCCGGGCAAGTTGCTGGCGCAGCGCGAGGATCTCCTCGATCAGCGGCGCGTTGTCGTACTCGCCGGCGTTGGGGCCGAGTTCCGAGGCGCGGGTGACGAAGGCGGTGTAGGCCTCCTGGCGCAGCGCCCGGTCATGGGCGTAGCTCATCACCGGAAAGAAGCTGGGAAAATCCAGGGTGATGCGATAGCCGTCGAGCTGCTGGGCCTCGGCGTTGGCCCTGAGCGTGTCCAGCGCGCTCTCGGGCAGGCCGTCGAGGGCATCGGCGTCGGTGACGTCCTTGTGCCACGCCTGGGTGGCGTCGAGCAGATGGTTGGAAAAGCTATTGGTCAGCTCGGAGAGCCGCGCCTGGATCTCGCCGTAGCGACGCTTGTCGTCGGCCGGCAGGTCGACGCCGGCGAGACGGAAGTCGCGCAGCGTATTGTCGACCGAGCGCTGCTGCGCCGGGGTCAGCTCGGCGTAGGCCGACGAATCCGTGAGCGCCTGATAGGCCTGGAACAGCCCCGCGTGCTGGCCCAGCCAGGTAGCGTACTCGGAAAGCTTGCCGAGACACGCCTGGTAGGCGTCGCGCAGCGCCGGGCTGTTCATGGTGCCGTTCAGGTGCGATACCGGCGACCAGGCCTGCGACAGCCGGTCGTTGAGCTCCTCGATGGGCGCGGCCAGGCTCTGCCAGGTCGGCGTCTCGCGCTCGGCCTGCTCGGCCAGGCGGTCGATGGCGCTACGGTTCTCGTCGAGGATCTGCTCGACTGCCGGAACCACATGATCGGGCTGAATCTCGCCGAAGGGCGGCAGGGTATGCGGTTCGAGCAGCGGATTGCGGGACATGACGGGAGCCTCGTGTGAAACCGAATATAGCGGGATACATGCGGGCGCGGGCGGCGGGTTTCAATGGCCGGCTGCGCCATTGGCGGCCGCGGGCCGGCCTGCTAGTCTTGCGTCTTTTGCTCGGGGCGCGTAGCTCGGGACGCATAGTCGGGGCACGTTGCCCGCGCTCGGCCGAGCGCGGGTCGCGCCATAAAGGATAGGGGATCATGAGCGAAACGCTGGAACGCTGGAGCTCACGGCGTGCATTCATACTTGCGGTCACCGGCGCCGCGGTGGGCCTGGGCAACATCTGGCGCTTCCCCTACATGACCGGCGAGAATGGCGGTTCGGCGTTCCTGCTGCTGTATGTGGCCTTCGTCGTGCTGCTGGGTCTGCCGGTGATGATGGCCGAGATCCTCATCGGCCGCGCCGGGCGGCGCAGCCCGATGCGCTCGCTCGTCTACCTGGCGCGCCAGGCCGGCGCCTCGCCGCACTGGCGCTGGCTGGGCCTGTTCGGCGTGACCACGGTGTTCTTCATTCTGTCGTTCTACTCGGTGGTCTCGGGTTGGTCGATCGAATACCTGGTCGAGTCGGTCAATGGCAGCTTCGTCGGTATGGCGCCGGAGGCGGTGGGCGCCAACTTCAACGAGTTCCTCGCCGATCCGCTGCGCATGAGCTTCAACCATACGCTGTTCATGCTGCTGACCATGTCGGTGGTCGCGGCGGGCATTTCCGGCGGCCTGGAGAAACTCAACAACCTGTTGATGCCGCTGCTCTATCTATTGCTGATCGTGCTGGCGGCCTACGCTACCACCACCGATGGCTTCGGCACGGCGATGGCCTGGCTGTTCACGCCCGACTTCTCGGCGCTGAGCGTGACGGTGGTGCTCAACGCCATGGGCCACGCCTTCTTTACCCTGGCGCTGGGTGCCTGCGCATTGATGGCCTACGGCGCCTACATGCCCGATGAGCAGAGCCTGCCGCGGGCGGTCGTTGCCGTCGCGCTGCTCGACGTGGCGGTGGCGCTGCTGTCGGGAATCGCGATCTTCTCGGTGGTGTTCTCGCAGGGCATGGACCCGGGCGAAGGGCCGGGGCTGATGTTCGTCACCCTGCCGATCGCCTTTGCCGAGTTGCCCGGCGGCTCGCTGTGGCTGGGAGTGTTCTTCTTGTTGCTGCTGCTGGCGACCTGGACCTCGTCGATCAACCTCGCCGAGCCGATGGTCGCCACGCTGCAGGGCTGGGGGCTCAAGCGCGGACGCGCGGCGGCCTGCGTCGGCGTTGCGGTGTGGGCGGTGGGGCTGCTGTCGGTGTTCTCGTTCTCATCGCTGGCCGAGGTGCATTGGATCGGCGAGATGAACTTCTTCGATCTGGTGACCACCGTGCCCACCGACCTGTTCCTGCCCGTCGGTGGCTTGCTGATCGCGATCTTCGCCGCCTGGGTGATGCCGCGCGATGCCGCCGAGCGGGCGCTGGGCGCCGGGCCGGCGGGTTTCCGCGGCTGGCGGGCGCTGGTGCGCTGGGTATCGATCCCGCTGGTGGCGGTAGTGTTGATCGCGGGGCTGTGGTAATCACGCTTCACCGGGCCGCGATTATTGATTTGCTGTGACGGGCCAACCGTCGAGGAGAGATTGAATGACCCTGCGAACCTTTCAAGGCCATGCGCCGCAACTCGGCGAGCGTGTGTATATCGACCCCGCCTGTGTGGTGCTGGGTGATGTGGTGCTGGGGGACGACTGCTCGGTATGGCCGATGGCGGTGATCCGCGGCGACATGCACCGGATCCGCATCGGTGCGCGCAGCAGCGTCCAGGACGGCAGCGTGCTGCACATCACCCACGCCAGCGACTTCAACCTCGGCGGCCATCCGCTGACCATCGGCGACGACGTGACCATCGGCCACAAGGCGGTCCTGCATGGCTGCACGCTGGGCGACCGGGTGCTGGTGGGCATGGGTGCGACGGTGATGGACGGTGCGGTGGTCGAGGACGAAGTGATCATTGCCGCCGGCGCGCTGGTCACGCCGGGCAAGCGGCTCGAGAGCGGTCACGTCTACGCCGGCAACCCGGCCAAGCCGCTGCGTCCGCTCAAGGACAGCGAGCGGGCGTTCTTTCGCTATACCGCCGGCAATTACGTCAAGCTCAAGGACCAGTACTTGGCCGATGGCGAGTAAGATCGCGGCAAGCGATTGTTTTTCCGAGCCACGCTGGGGATAATCTGGATTTATATCCAGCTTTTCTGGCAGGCGTTGCGTGGCCGATTTCCGTACCCATCTGAGTGTCGCCGTATCCGGCGGGGCGCTGCTCGCCGTCAGCGGCTGGCAGGCCGCCCTGTGGTCGCCGGTCGACGGCGCGTCGCTGGCCGCGCTGACCGCCTTCGGCGGCATTCTGCCGGATATCGATTCCGACCATTCCCATTCTATACGGCTGATCTTCAATCTATTCGCGCTGCTGGCGGTGGTGGCTGGCGCGCTATGGCTGCAGCCGTGGCTCAGCCCGGCAGGCTTGCTGGTCGCTTGCGGTGGGCTCTATCTCGGGGTGCGCTTCGGCATCGGCGCGGTGTTCCGACGCTTCACCGTGCACCGTGGCATCTGGCATTCATTGCTGGCGACCGGCCTGTGCGGACTCGGCATCACCGCACTGAGCTATCAATGGCTGGCGCAGGGCGCCTGGCAGGCCTGGTCGCAGGGGCTGGCGTTGATGTTCGGCGGGCTGATTCATCTGCTGCTCGACGAGCTCTACAGCGTCGATCTGGCCGGCTCGCGACTCAAGCGCTCGTTCGGCACCGCGCTCAAGCTGTTCGATTACCGCGAGCCAGGCAACTCGCTGGTCATGCTGATGCTGGCGGTGGGCCTGGCGCCGTGGCTGCCGCCCTGGCAGGCGCTCGCCGAGCTGGTCAGTCAAAGTGCGCGGCTGTGGCGCTAGCGACATCGTGAAGGCTAGTCTGCGGCGTGGCGCAGGCGGTAATCCTCGGCGCGCAGGTCATATTTCTTGAGCTTGTCATAAAGCGTCTTGCGCGGCAGCCCAAGGTGCTCGCAGACCTCGTTGACGCGCCCGCCATGATTGGCCAGCGACTGACTGAGCAGGCTCTTCTCGAACAGTTCGACCTGCCGGGGCAGGGTCATCTCGGTGCCGCCGGTGCCGACGCCCTCGACCAATCGCTCGAGCCGGTAGTCGTAGCTGGCGCCGAGCAACACGAAGCGCTCGGCGAGATTGCGCAGTTCGCGCACGTTGCCGGGCCAGTCATGGGCCATCAGCACTGAGACTCCGGCGGCATCGAGCGGCGGCGCCTCAAGTCCGCTGCGGTTGGCGGCGACCACCGCAAAATGCTGGAACAGTAGCGGCAGGTCCTCGCGGCGTTCGCGCAGCGGCGGGATCGGCACGGTCACCACGTTGAGCCGATAGTACAGGTCCTCGCGGAATTCGCCGCGCTCGGCGGCGAGCTTGAGGTCGGTCTTGGTCGCGGCGATGATCCGGATATCCAGCGCCACCGGCTGGTTGGAGCCCAGCCGCTCGATCGAGCGCTCCTGCAATACCCGCAGCAACTTGACCTGCAGCGTCAGCGGCATCGATTCGATCTCGTCGAGAAACACGCTGCCGCCGTTGGCGTACTCGAACTTGCCGATGCGCCGCTCGACGGCGCCGGTGAAGGCGCCTTTCTCGTGGCCGAACAGCTCAGATTCGATGATGCTTTCGGGCACCGCGCCGCAGTTGATGGCGACAAACGGTTGATTGCTGCGGGCGCTGCGTTCGTGCAGCGAGCGGGCCACCAGGTCCTTGCCCACCCCGGTTTCGCCGAACAGCAGCACGTCGGTTTCCACCTGGCTGACGCGTTGCAGCATCGTCGAGAGCTGTTGCATGACCGGTGTGCGCCCGACGATGCGCGGCCCTGGCGCGGCGCGCTGGGCGTCCAGTTCGGCCTTGAGGCGGCGATTCTCGAGGCTCAACTGACGCTTCTCAGTGGCGCGCCGGACGACTTCGGCGAGGCGTTCGCCGGCGAACGGCTTCTCGAGAAAGTCCCAGGCGCCTTCGCGCATCGCCTCCACCGCGGTCGAGATGTCGCCATGGCCGGTGATCAGGATCACCGGCAGGTCGGGGTCGCGGCGGCGCACCTCGCGCAGCAGCGCCAGGCCGTCCATGCCCGGCATGCGAATGTCGCTGACCAGCACCCCGGGATAATCCTCACTCAGCGCGGCCAGCGCGGTTGTGGCATCGTCGACCGCCTGCGGCCGATAGCCGGCCAGCTCGAGGGTCTGGCCGGCGGTGATGCGCAGGTGCTCCTCGTCGTCGACGATCAATACCGGTGCTGCGTCGGCGTCATGCATGGTGATCCTCTTGCGCGTGATGGCGGGTCGTTGTCGGGGCCGCTTCGCCGGCCGGCAGCTCGATGGTGAATTGCGCACCGCCTTCGGCGGTGTTGCAGGCTTCGAGCCGGCCGCCCAGGTCCTCGACGATGCGTGCCGAGATCGACAGGCCCAGGCCCAGGCCCTTGCCGGTCGGCTTGGTGGTGAAGAACGGCTCGAAGACGCGTCCCAGGTGGGCCGCGTCGATTCCCGAGCCGTTGTCATGCACGCTGATGCGTACACGTCCTGCGGCGTTGGCGATGCTCAGCTCCAGGCGCGGGTCGGGCGTGTCGTCCATCGCCTGCAGGGCATTGCCGATCAGGTTGACCAGCACCTGCTCGAGGCGCACCGGGTCGGCATGGACCCAGGCGTCATCGGCGGGCCAGTCGCGCACGACCGTGACGCCGGCGCTGAGCAAGCGCGCACGGTACAGGCGCAGGGCATAGCCGAAGCCAGCCTGCACCGAGACGGCGGCCAGGCTATCGCCGCTCTTGCGCGAGAATTGCTTGAGCTGGGCGCTGATCTCGGCCATGCGTGCGGTGAGCTCGACAATCTGCGCCAGGTTGGCGTCGGCGGCCTCCTGGCGGCCACGGGCGATGAACGCACTGGCGTTCTCGGCGTAGGCGCGGATCGCCGCCAGCGGCTGGTTGAGCTCGTGGTTGATGCCGGCGGCCATCTGGCCGAGCACCGCCAGCTTGGCGGCCTGAATCAGTTCGTCCTGGGTCTGACGCAGGTCGGCCTCGGCGCGCTTGCGCTCGTCGATCTCCGCCGACAGCCGACGGTTGGAGTCGAGCAGGTCGCGGGTGCGCTCGGCGACGCGTTGCTCGAGCTGGTCGCGGGCCCGCCCCAGGGCCTGCTCCTGGGTCTTGCGTTCGCTGATGTCGAACACCGTGGCCAGCCAGCGCTGACCGTGGGGGCTGACCAGCGGGCTCACGGTGAGTTCCAGCGGCACACGCTGGCCGCCGGGGCGCAGTGCCAAGACCTCGATTGCCGGGCCACCAGCGGTTGAGCGAGGCCCGGCGTCGTGACGCTGGGCCTCGATGCGGCGCGCATCGGCCGGGGTCAGCAGCTCGGTGAGCTGGCGCCCTTCGACCGCCGCCGGGGTGTGGCCGAACAGCGTCTGGGCGGTAGGGTTGAGGTAGGTCAGCGCCGCGCGCTCGTCGAGCACCAGCAGCCCGGCGCGGGTGCGGTCGATGATTCCGCGCACGCGGGCCTGGCCCTCGGCCAGGGTGCGTCTTTCGCGGCTAGCGAACAATTCGCGCTCGCGATGCAGCCGCCAGCGCTGCCAGCCGATGCCGCCGCCCAGTACCACGACTCCGTACAATCCTGCGGCGAGCAAGCCGGCCTGCCATTGAGCGCTTTTCAGCGAGTCGAGAGGCTTGAGGCTGCGCATCTGCCAATCGAGCTCGGGCAACGTACGGCTCACTGAGAGAAATTCGCGGCCAGCCAGTGGGCCGGCTCCGAAACGCACCAGTTGTGAGCCGTCGCTGCGTTGCCCGAGTCGTTCGAGCGGCAGGATGGGTAAGCGGGTGTCAGCGTAGCGACGAATTGCGCGTAGCTGTTCGTGAACCGCGGGGGTGAGCGGGGCGAGGCTGGTCAGGCGCAGGCGGGGCTCACTGGCCATGAACACCACGCCGTCGGTGCCGCTGATCAGCAGTTCGCCGCTCTGGCCAGCCCAGTTGGCTTCGAGCGGGGCGATCAGGATCTTGACCACCATCACCCCGGCGACGCGTTGGTTATCCGGGTCGGCGGACCACACCGGTGCCGAGAAGTAGTAACCGCGCTCGCCGGACTGGGTGCCCAGGCCGTAGAAGCGTCCCATGCGGCCCTGCATGGCGTCGCGGAAGTAGGGGCGAAAGCCGTAGTTCTGGCCGACGAAGCTGTGTGGCAGCGCCCAGTTGCTGGCCGCCAGGGTGGCGCCCTGGCGGTCGAGCAGATAGATGTCGGAGACATCGGCGATGGCACGGAAGTCGTCGAGCATGCGGTTGAGGGTCATCACCGCCTGCGGATCGTCGGGATTGGCCAGGGCGTACTTGACCGCCTCGCGGCTGGCCAGCAGGCGCGGCAGGTAGTCGTGACGCGACAGGTAGGCGGAAACTCCGGCAGTCGATAGACGCAGCTGGTTGCGTGCCTCGCCATAGAGCGTGTCCAGGGCCTGGTCGCGGGCCAGCTGGACGGCCTGCCAGACGCACAGCGCCAGACCCAGCGGCACCAGCAACAGCAGCAGGCGGCGCCAGGGCGAGGGGAGTCGGGTCGCCTGCATCGTCAGTGCGCCCTCACTCGGTGCGCTCGGGCAAGGCGTAGGTGCGGCGCAGGGCGCGCTGGGCGCGGGTCTCGGCGCGCTCCAGCTCGTAAAGGCCTCGCTCGACGAAGGCCAGGTGCTCATGCGCCCGCGCCCGGGCATCCTCGGCGCGACCCTCGAGAATCGCCTCGAGCAGCGCGCGGTGCTGGGTCATCAGTTGCTCGCGGGAGCCGGGGCGCTCGAACAGATGAGCGAGGCTCGAGACGACTCTTTT
>VMHT01183576.1_pt1 | contig 12745 bp, 25 predicted proteins | sample 4693611 | NCBI WGS metagenome assembly VMHT01 (sample SAMN12280063, study PRJNA550983) | marine metagenome | isolation source: seawater sampled from same location over 5 years 0.02-0.2 micron viral filtrate | place: USA: collected off the coast of southern California halfway between the port... ... | reverse complement strand
GCGATGGCGCCTACTGCACGCTGAGTGGCACGCAAACCGTTTCAGGTGCGAAGACGTTTAGTGGAACGGTAGCGCTTGGTGGTTCTGCTACTGCAACCACGCCAAGTAGTGGCAATGACAGCACAAGCGTTGCGACTACCGCGTATGTCCAGGCAGAAGGATTTTTAACAGCAAACCAGACCATCACGGTTTCTGGCGACATTAGTGGTTCTGGAACGACTTCGATCACTGGCACGCTTGCCACTGTCAACAGTTCTCCTGGTACGACCTCTGGCGTAACGGTCAACGGCAAAGGTCTTGTTACTGCTATTGCAGCACTACAGGCATCCGACATTCCGTCGATTGCCCACACCAAGATTAGTGATTTTGATGCTGGCGTACAGGCCAACACTCTCGATTCGCTAGCTAATCCGACAGGTTCAGTTAGCCTTAACAGTCAAAAGATTACAAGCCTTGCAACGCCCACAGCAGATTCTGATGGTGCGACAAAAGGATATGTCGACTCTGTTGCACAAGGTCTTGACGTAAAAGACTCGGTTAAAGTTGCAACTACGGCCAACATAACGTTATCGGGAACTCAACTCATAGATGGAGTTGCTGTTAGTGCTGATGAAAGAGTTCTAGTTAAAAACCAAAGTACAGCATCTGAAAACGGATTATATTTGTGTAAGGCAGGTTCTTGGGCACGGACATCAGATTTAGCTGCTGGGGTTAATGCTGCAGGTGTTTTCGTATTTATAGAGGCAGGCTCTACCCAGGCCGACCAAGGGTTCGTATGTACTAGCGACACCGGATCTGCTGTTGTTGGCACTAACAGCCTCGCATTTACGCAGTTCAGCGGTTCTGGCAGTTTTACTGCTGGCGACGGCTTAGATCTTAGCGGCACTACTTTTTCTGCTGATCTAAAAGCTAATTCCGGTGTTGTTATAAGCAGCGGCGAGATTGCTCTTGATCTCTCTGCCTCTAGTATCGCCGGAACTTTGGCCATCAGCAATGGTGGCACTGGCGCAACGTCTAAATCGGCGGCGCAACAAGCACTGGACCTTGAGCCGGGTGTTGATGTTCAGGCGCAAAATGCGATTCTTAGCGACTTGGCTGGGCTAACACAAGCAGCAAACAAGCTTCCGTTCTTTGACTCAAACTCGACTGCTGCAACTACTGATCTGACAGCCTTTGCCCGCACGCTTCTGGATGATGGTAGTGCTTCTGCTGTGCAAACAACGCTCTCGTTAGTACCGGGAACAAATATTCAGAGCTTTGACGCCGCGCTCGCCAGTATTGCTGGCCTGACGACTTCAGCTAACAAAGGCATCTATGCAACTGCATCAGACACATACGCCACCTTTGACCTTTCAGCATTTGCCCGCACCATTTTGGATGACGCGGATGCTGCTGCAGTTCGTACGACTCTTGGTCTGGTCATCAACACTGATGTCCAGGGCTTCAGCTCTGTCACATCAACGCTTGCTGGATTGTCTAGTGCCGATGGTAATTTCATCGTTGGCAACGGCAGTGCATTTACGGTTGAGTCTGGTGCAACTGCTCGTACCAGCCTTGGGTTGGGATCAATCGCTACTCAAGCAGCAAACAGTGTGGCCTTAACTGGGGGCACCATTTCTTCTGGTGTCACTATCGATGGCGGCACGTTCTAGTTCACCCGTTACCGTACCAAGTGAAAACGCTTCTAACTCTTCCAATGATCAAGCGTCTAGTTGTGAGTGGTGCCGTCGTTTCAGCAGCTGCATTGGCATCGCCTGTACTCGCAGGCGAAGTGTATGTCAATCCTGAGCTGAACACTTCAGTCGGTACTGACTCTGGTGTTGGAGCGGCCATTCTCGAAGCTCACGTTGGCTACGAGTTTGACAACGGTGCCTACATGCAAGTTGGTCCTGCCGCTATTTTCCCTGATGATGGCGACATGGAGGACATCGAAATCAGCGGTAAAGCTGGTATCGGCAGTGGTCCTATCTACGGTGAACTCAGCTTCATCACTGGCGATGAGACCACGATTGGAGTCAAGGTAGGTTCAAAGTTCACATTTTGAGCTAAGCTAAAAACGAACGAGAGCTGACCCCCTGTCCTCACACCAGGGGGTTTTTTATTATGCAAAAAGTGTTCAACGTCATGGCTGCGGCATCCTTTGTGATGTCTGGAACGTTGGTTGCTGGTGTCGTGGTGTTTTATTCCAACATCCCGTCGATCACCAAGCACTACATGAGCCAGCTGCAGGAAGAGCTTGGCAAGATGGTGACTGACAAGCTGCCTGTTCAGCTGGACAAGGCAATGCCAAAGCTGCCAACCATTACTGGACCAGCTGTACCGATCAAGTCACCATTTTAGTTTGAGCGGTTGGATCATTGTCATGACTCTCAGGCCCAAAGCCTTCAGCTTTGAGTTTTGCCATATCAAGTTCTGGCGCGGGTGCTTGCGGTTTCTGTTCAAACGAGGCGAACCATGCCCTTAAATCGTCGCCAGTTGGAGTCCCTTTAGGGCATTTTACCCAACGTAAAATCGCTTTGTGATCTACAAATGGCCTAGCAGAGCCGCTTTTATAGACCGTGTAGACAATTGGCGGACCCTCACGATGTCGTGTGCGTTCAATCCAAAGCCCTTTGCCCGCCGTAAAGCGTTCTGATTTCATGCCAGAGATTCCTGAGATTGGTATTGGTGCGGTGCAAGTGCCAGAGATTCCGACTTGGCGTAGCATCCCTCCTCAGAGTATCCCGGTTGAACCACCTGTCACGTTGCAGCTTGGCTTACCGATAATCGACATGCCAGGTTGCGTTGAGACTCGCAATACACAGCCTGGGAACGAAAAAGCGTATGACACCGATCCAAAGGGCAACCTTGTCGTATGCGATGGAACGATGCCGTCGTATAGGCCGTTGGACTTTACGCCTGGAACGTTGACGTATGGTTCTGCGAAGCCACCAACGCAAATAGAACAACCGCCAAAAAAATCGGCTGGCAAGCAAAACCAGCCGAAAGAACCCTCTTCAGTGACTGGTAGCGCACCAGACGTATCAAACCTACCCATAGAGCTACCGTGCCCGCCACCGGATGCAATACCTATTGGTGCGAAGAACAAGTCGCAGACTGCGATCATCACTGGCTACCAGCGTATCAACGGGATTTGCGAGACTCAGTACGAGAAGCTAGACGTACCAGCGATTGTCAGCAACTACCTGCCTGGTGCGCCTATCGTCATGACAACAGCAGCCATTGCAGCAACAGCGACGACAAGCGCCATTGTGGCTAAGCCGTTAGGTGATCTTGTATTGAAGGTGGTCAAGCCTTTGGTCAAAAAGACCATTAAAAAGATTAAGGCGAAGCTGGGGAAGAAGATTATTCCTGAGTCTGTTGCTGAGCGTCGGAAGTTTCAGCGGGCTCTTCGTAAGTGATTGTGTGTGTATGTGGAGCGACTACACCTGGAGGATTGACCAAGACAACGTCAGCGCATATTGATGCGTAAGGCGAGTCAGGGTGAAACATGACACCGTCTTTCATAAGGTCAGCACAGTTTTTTAGTCTTGCTATCTCGTAGTTAAGTCGCTTGTCAGCCAACTGGGCGTCGAGTAAAGCCACCTGCTTCTCAGCTGCTCTCCTACAGCTTCTGATGTGGGAACGGTCAAGCGGTATTGAAATCGTGGCTGTGATTCCACCGTTGATCGAGTAATTCGTCTTCTGCCCTGTTCTAACAGGACGCATACTGATGATTCGATTCGGATAATCGGGCTCGCCATCCGGGATGGGAGTACCCTCCGGATCTGTCGCGCCAACCAGATCGACAGTCGAATAGACCGGGTTGTCATAATAACTTTCATAGGGATGAGCCCAACTGGTTGTTGTGCTGATGAAGGGATTGATGTTGAGTGTGGCACCTTGGCAGCTAATACCTCCACCGTATGTATTAGTAAACTGTCTACTCGGTACTACTTGAACAGCCTGATTTGTAACACTTCCTGAACTATTGGCTACTGGTGCTGCTGTACTACTCATTTGGGCATGAGCTGGAGCGGCAAACAGCAAAAGCGTTGCTATGACTCGCTTCATTGCGTAAACGTGCTTGTCGTCTCCGTTATAGATTCGATGTCTGTGTCGCGGTTAATCAGTGTATGGTTCACAAGACCTGGCCCCATCAAAGTCTCAACCATCTGAAAGGCTTCAGCTTGATTAACTATTGTCCAAGTTGGTTTCGATGCTGGGTCAACGCTGGTCCACTTGCTCGTCACACCATCAAGTGTATTAGTGGTATGCGTCAAGTTCATTGGAGCAACAGGACCGCTTGGCTGAATATTTGTACCTGATACGGTGTACTCATATCCAGTGCGGTACTCGTAAGAGTTTATAACTTCAGTTACTTTTGTCTTTGTTGTTGTTACCGAACTCAAAACTCCCTGGTTGAAGTTCGGGACCACGGGCACGGCTGCTGCTGGGGCGGCAATTAACAGCAGAATTAATAACATCACCTAGCGAATAGTGAGTTCAGTGATTACTTGCCCCACGGCTTGAGTACCACTTCCTCCAGCCGTTATAGATAAGGCACCTCCAGTATCTATGCTGCCCCCTAGCGTTCCGGCCACTCCTCCCGAAGTAGACGTTGTCGAACCGAAGATAGGCAGTGCTGAAACTACTCCGGCGGTGACTGTTGTTGAGAGGACCGCTGGCGTATTGTCTCCTCCTGTATAGCTCTCGCTGTAAGAAAAAGCATCACCAGCAGTAGTAATGCTGTAAGCGCCAGGAGTATAACCAAGAGCGGTCCCTGGAGTAAGGGTGCCAAGAGTAGGAGCAGTGCCCAAAGTGACGTTAGAACCAGACACCGCCATAGACGACGGTTGTCTAATGGCAACGGATCCTGCGCCATCGACCGACAGTGAAACGCTTGACTGAATTTTATGCGTTATGTCGGCTTGCACTGGGACGGCAAGCAAACTGGCTGTCAGCAGCAAAACTGGTTTTTTCATTTTTTGATCTCTGGAGCCGTGCTTGACACTAGTTTAGGTTCTTCTTTGTTCTTGCCGTTTTTGCCGACGCTGACGCCATAAGAACTCAGAACCGCTGTCAGCATAGAAGCTGCAAAGGTCGGGTCCATGGCTTTGACCTGTCCTAGGTACGACAGCGAAAGGCAGGCAAGCGACCATGCAAGAACAATTAGACGGATAAAATCAGAAATCCAACCTTGATCTTCTTGGTTATTGGAAGCCATGGCATGACAGAGCTACGCTTATAGCGTACCGCTTTTAGCGAGTCATGCTTTTTCTGATCCGACCCATCCTGTTCAAGTTTTTGCAATCCAAAGGCGTCAAAAACCTAATCGTCGAGCTTCTTGAGGCTTATGCAAAAAGCACTGACAACACCGTCGACGATCAAGTGGTCAAATATGTCAAGCAAAATCTATTTCCAGGCAGCAGAGTTGAGAAGTGACGCCTAGAAGAAATCCAACTGCATTAGCTATTATTGGCTTTTTCCTGCTGGGTTCTGGGCTAGTGCTGGTAATATTTGGTACAGGATCAGTGTTTTACATGGGGTATTACGCTGGCAAAACCACTTGTCCTGAGGCAATATCGGATTGACCTGGCTACTTCTAGCTATGGCGCTCGCATTACTACCATTTTTTCAGTTTTTCCGTGGTACGCCCCACCAGCTGGCTGCTGTTAAACAGCTTGAAGAGTCCTTGCCACAAGGCGTATTGGATGAAGACGCAGAGTGGTTTGAGGCTTGGAAAGCAAGCGGTATCGAGCAGCAAATATGGGCTCCCTACTACCACCAGCTTGACAACGAAAGCGGCTACGGAGTGCGTGAGTGCTTTTCGAGTTCAGCGGCGATGGTTTCTGCCTTTCATAAACGTGTGTCGAGCGATGATGCGTATATACAGATCCGTAAAGCATATGGCGACACTACCTCAGTTGAAGCACAGATCACTACGTTAAAGTCACTGGGTTTAGACGCTGAGTTTGTTCAAAATGCAGATGCAACTTTGGTAGAGGAGGAGCTTATGGCTGGCAGGCCAGTCATGGTTGCATGGCTGCATCGCGGTGATTTATTGCAAGGTCATCCACCAATGGGCCTTGGTCATTGGAGCGTAATGGTCGGGTTCAATCGTGATGAATGGATCATGCACGATCCAATGGGCTATCCATTGATAGAGCGGGGTGGGCATGACACCAGAAAATCAGGCGAGTACGTGCGTGTCAGTCGTCCTGCGTTTCATCAACGCTGGCAAGTCAATGGCCCTTTTTCAGGCTGGGCTATCTTGGTCGATGGTTAGTTTTGACCTATATACATCTAGACAGCAGTCATAGAGCGATTTTGCTTGCCAATCTTGTCGATGACATCGGCGCATCCCTGCATATTCAACACACCAAACTATCTGGTTGCCTTCTGTAAGTTTGAGCAGCGCAGGTGTTGACATAAAAAAAGAGCCCCGTAGGGCCCCAAGTCCCATGCCTTTCAAAACTAGAAGGGAATGTCGTTTTTGTCAGCTTTAGGCTTGGCGTCACTTAAAGCCATCAAAAGGTAGTCGTTGCCTGCTTTGCTTTCCCGTGGCATCAAGTTTGCACGCAATTGGACGCAGTCATCACCTTTTTGATTTTGAACACGATCAGCAGTCTTGACCCATTCAACAAGCTTACGCAGCTCATCGACAGGGACTTCCATGGCTGCCCAATAGTGACCATCTTTTTTTGGTCTTTGTTGAAGTTGCCCCAAATGTTGAAGGCGTCGGGTGCGAAATCAGGCATTACTTTCCGTTGAAGAATTTGAGAATGATGGTTTGCAGTGCAGCATTGACAACGCCTTGATGACGTTGCTTTGCATAGTGCTGTAGTTGTGCGGCTAATCCTGTATCCAGCCGCACTTGAAAATGTTGAGCACGACGTTTTTCGTCTGATACAGCTTGCTGGGTTTTTTCATCAGGAGTACTCATTAGCGACGGCCTGTATCCAGGCTTCATGTTTTTTGCTGGTGATCGCAGGCGCAACCTTTGCTTTTAAGTCTAGTTTGAATCGTGAGCGAAAAGCTGTGCAGAATGCATCACGACTTGCTGATGACATCTCTTTGATAAGTCCAAGCACTAACTCTCGCTCACTGTCAGATAAAGGTTGATCATCGTCTGCAATGTTTTTGACCTTTGGCGCTGGTGTTGATTTGGTTTTTTTCTCTTCACGGTGAGGATTTTCAACTTCCTCCCCTGCCCACACCTGCCATGCCAAACCAAACTGTGCAGCTGCTGCAGCACAGAGCCATCGGCGGTGACTGTCTGTCAAATCGCGTGCGCTCACCTTGTCATAGGCTATGGCGTTGTTGCGATTGTCCATAATTGCCTGAGGAAAGTCAGGCGTGCGTTCACCATTTGAGCCTGTAAAGTAGCCAACGACGTAAGCAGTATCATTAGGCGCTTTCCAAACGTGACTGCTGTCAACGTAGTGAGCCAAATGAAATTGCCAGCCAGGTGCATGGACGTGTAGCAAATGCATTGTGCGGCACCAATTCACGTAATCCGCCTTGTAGCTGCCTGTTCCTTTTTGACTGACATCATCAGTAGTGATGACATCACCAAGATTAGGAAAGGGCGGTGACGGTGATGATGGCGCAGGGTTGTTCTCTGTCATGTGCAAATCGACGGTGAGCAATGAGGCTGATGATCTGCGCGTCGTCGTTGTAGACGATGCCTGTCATGGCATCTTCAACGGCGCGGACAAGCTTTGAAACATCACCAATGCGACCTGTGCAGTGCTCAGGCGCAGATGGCTTAAGTTGTCCGTTAGATCTAAAGTGGTTTTTAGGACGAGCAAAAACAAACGTAGTTGATAAAAGCATCGCCCCGTCTATGTTGGGATACCAGTCTTTGGGCAGCAACTCGAGAGCTGTGTGTCTTACGTCTTGACGCCATGGCTTGCACCTCTTGGAGGATTCAATCATTACGCCTTTGCCAACGTGACGCTTGCTGCCTTGCGGGGCAGGTTTTCCGAGAACCGTAAAGGTAAACGAATTACTGTGGCAGCTGGCTGTAGGCTCGGTCAATTGCAGAATTTAAAAGAGCTTGTGCAAGCTTTGTTCCGCTTAGCTTAGGCTGCTCAAACTCTATGTGCTCACCGGCAATACTGACATTTGTCATGTTGCCGCCTGTTTTGTCGCACAGCTTTTTAAGCTTTTCAGCGCGAACGTCGTCGAGTTGGAAACTGATGGATTTCATTTGAGGAAGTTACAAGCTTTTTGGACACCGGCAGCGCAATCACGCTCGGTCATTGATGTAAGCGTTGAAGTCAAACTGTAGAAAAAAGCACCGCCCAAGAGCAGAGCAAAAACAGAGCTGACAACAAAGTTGGTCATTGGCTTGCTGCGTTCTGGATCGTAAAAACCAGAGCGCAGCTTGTGAGATTCGTAGTCAATCATGAGCAAGGAAAAAGGGCTCATGTGCGCAAGCATGGCACGGGTGGTATGCCATGTCAAGCCTCTTTGACTTCATTTGAATTATTGAGCAGTTCTAGACCTGCATCTGTTAAAAAGTTTCTTTGCCCAAAGCGCTGGCTAAGTCTGCCTTGTACTACCGCTGGCTTTTTAGTTTGTAAATCATTTTTGTATTCAGTTAACTTATATGCTTCCCTTAGTGTGCGCGAGGCACGACGACCAGTCTCTGCAGATCTTACAAACCCTTTTTCAAGGGCTACTTGCCCCGCGTTTCCGTCACTATCTTGGTGATAGTAATGATGTTGCAGTAAATAAAAATGGACATCTTTAAGCTCTAAGCTTAGAGATTCAGCAGCTTCTCTGCTTGTGTCTGGGTCTTCAGCTCGGTGGTGCTTGTTCATTAGTTGTTGTCCTTTTGAGGTTTGTAAGCTTGGTCAATAGCTTGTCGAATTAACAGAGCGATAGAAAAGCCGTTGCCTGCTTTCTGCTTCAATAGGTGGTATTGTTCGCTAGTGATTTGAATGCAAATACGCTTCATCAAGATTCTCCGTATTGAGCATTTGTTGCGTTTAAATCTTGCAATCTGGTAAACGGGTCATTCGTAAAAGTAAGTTGTTTGTTAAAATTATGCTCATTTCTTACTCGTCGTGTGTCGCCACACATAAACTTATGGGCTGCGTTGACAGCCATGCGCAAAGCATTAAAATCGTGAAAATATAAATTCTTTTGCTTTAAATCTTCAGTGTGTTTGTAAATTTGAAAAGCTGCTTTATCAAAACAATCTTGATAAGGTAAACTTTTGGCACAGCCATAATGAGTTATCTGCATCCAGTGCAAGGCTCTTTGTTCGTGGTTCATTCCGTGGTTATAAGTCGTAAATGGTTCGTTTTTCATTTGCGCCCAAATCTTTAGACCGCAACCGCTAAGCAAGCCTTTGCATTGCGTGCTGTTTTTAACGGTTCCAAGAAAATCAAAATAGTCCTTAAACTTAAGGTAATGCTGCTCAACATTTAAATCGTGCTTTGGCAATGACCATTGCATAGTGCCAGTTGTTGGCTTACTAATGTCTGCCATAGCGTGTCTAACTGCGCAACATTGTTTTGTAGATATTTTTACACCTTTAAAAGTAATTCTATCGGACATTGAACGGCTCTTGCCCAAATCAAATCTCAAGCCCTGCTCTTTATCTGTATTTAGCATGACAAGGCACCATTGCCCTTCGTCAGCCTCTACAATAGCGTTTAATCGATGTTGACCATTTGTTATTTCACCAGTTGAACTAAAACAAATTGCAGAGTCGCTAACTTCAAACTTCCCTTGTTTCATTTCAGCAGCCAAACGTGAAACTTGCTTTTTGTTGACTGATCTGTTGTGTTTGCAGTTGTATCGAAGCATTTGCAATGCACTGGCAGGTTTGATAAAAACAACCGCCGTTTGCAATAGTGCTGGCTCGAATTCTTTGTCTGTAGCTACTTTGCAGAAGTTGATTGGATGTTGCTCAGTTGCTTCATCGCTGTCAGCAAAGAAAAAACTGTCATAATCAGAAATGATCATAATGTTGGGTTGTGATCTGCTGTAGGCGGCCGACACCCGCCTGCGGCATCAAACTAACGCCAAACTGATGCCAGGTCAAGTTATTGTCTTTTCTTGGCCTTGGGCTTGGCTTTTGGCTTTTTCTTCTGCCGCTTGGGTTTGCTCCTAATCCTCGCAACGGTTTCGACGTAGCCAGGAGGTTCTGGCACGCCCCCCTTGCGCAAGATCTCAGTCCAGTTCAAGCGCTTTTAAACCAGTTGCCTGTAAACACCAATTCATTTATGACCTCTTCTTTGATTGCAAATCCACCATTGCGCCATTTGCCATGAGCAATGGTTTCGTCCGGAACGATTACTTCACAAGTCGCCCACGCATGTCCGCAAGTGTTGCATGTGCGCTGTCTGCTAATAGCGTTGTTGCCTGTGTGTCTGACTTGCGTGACGCGTCCCATGCCTCTAGACAGCTGGGCGTTGCAGTTTGGACAGTTCATCAAAAATCAGGTTGAGAAGCTTGGAAACGTCCCCATGCCTCCTCCCAGTCCTGCCAAGCTGTCTCTGCGTCTGAGTTGATGATTCGCATCCGCTCTGGTCCGCAAACGACCGTAACGAGATCAGTGATCATCAACCGTGGATGCAGAGACGCCAGCATGGACTGATACGCAGCCAGCTGGGCAGTAGCGGGTTTACGGCTGGAGACTACCTTTTTACTCGAAACTGTTTTCAGGTCACCCAAAATCACGGAATCCCCTCTGCGCAGCAGAAAATCCAGGCTGCCACCGACGCGCTTGATCTTGTCGCAGATCGAATATTCGACTGCAAGCACCTCGACGCCCTTGAACAGAGGCTCGTTAAGCAACGGTTCGATCCATGGCGTCCAACGATCGTCAACGATGTCTGGTTCGCCAAGCAGGTGCCGCTTAAGCACGCGGTGCAGTGTCCTGCCTCTGATTTCCCAACCATCAGGCCCTTCCTTGGTGCGTTCTATCGCAGCACGTTGAGCAGGAGACATGTCCCACGATAAAACCGTGCTGACGTTGTATGGCAGCCATTCACCGTCTAGTCGATATTTGTGCTGTAACTCAAAAAAATCAAGCCCTGGAACGGGTTTTAGCAAAGGTGTCACGATGGGTTGCGAACGTGGTCAAAAGGTGGCACCTTCTGTTGGCAACGTCAACCCAACGTGCCATCAATTCACGTCAAAATTACTGAAGAACAGGAGGCTTGGCTGAGTTCTCAGGTCAGGCCATTTCGCAACAAGTCAGCTGTCATCAGGGATCTCATCGAAATGAGTAGACAGCGTTTGGAGGGTAGTGCTAGTCTGTCCGCGTACCACGTCGGTGCGGGACCACCACAAGGTAACCTTCGCCCTCTCACAGGTAATAAGCCTTCGCTGAAGCAACCTGAGAACGAAGCTGAAATCATTGAATCGCAGCAGTTACCCCCGCACCAGACAAAGGCTGTAACCTTTCTTGCCCAAGAACCTGACCACGAAAAAAAACATATAGTTGTTAAAAGTGAAATTAAGGTAGAAAAAGCGCGTAAATCACGCGCTAAAAAGACCAAGGGCACACCAGAGTTCGAGGCATTCTGGAAGCGTTACCAAAGCTGTCGGCATCGTGCCAATGGCCAGTCCAAGCCGAAGGCGCTGGACGTTTGGTGTCAGCTCGTACCTGACGAGCTACAACCAGACGACCTCATGCGTGCCATTGATGGTGCTATTGCAGACATCCGCTCACGGCAGAGCATCAACGAATTCGCTTCTCCACTGCCTGACTGCTTTAGGTGGCTGCGTGACGCCTGTTACGCCGTCTACCTGGAGGACAACACCCCTGAACCTACTAAGTCATCCATGTTTCTAATATGAAACTTTTTGAACCTGAAGCGGCTGAGCACTTTGTGTTTGCTGTTGTCCCTATGAACGCCAAGGAAGGTGCCATGGCGGATTACAAGTGCATTCGCGCTGGTGACATGGAATCTGCCTTGAACCAGATGGATGGTCGCGTGCGGCCTGCAGCGCCGTACTGTGCAGGCCGTTATGACCACTTGGGTCGCTACTGCACCTACTGTCCTCCTTGTGAAGGGATCTTGCCTGGTCGCTTTATCTTGCACCCGCAGGCAGATGCTGAATACAAAGCGTCACGGCCTTATTGATGAAGCGTCTCTACGATCTATCATCGGTCCAGTCCACGCTGCGTAAGGGCATCGCCAAGGGCTACTGGACCTTGGAAGACCTTGACAGCCCTCCTCCAGGCAGCATTGCCAAAAACCATCGCAACCTGTTGCGTGATCAGTCTGCTGCTCAGCAAATTGAAGCAGGGCCAAGCCCACGTGACTTCACGCAACCACAAAAACCTACTTTCGATTTTTGATGTCCAAAAAACTACCCCGCGTCGAATTTGCTGTCACCCCTGAAGAGCGCAAGATGCTCGACAGTGAAGCTGAAATCATGAACTGCACGCGCCAAGAGCTGATCCGTGATCGCTTGTTTACCAAACGTGCAGGCCGTCAAACGATTGATCTGGCGATTGAAACTGTAACCCGTCGCTATCAAGGCATTCCTCGCCATCAGCTAGAACCCATTGTTTGCACTGTCATTTGCGCGTTAGCTGCAGAGGGTTGACGGCATGCAAGTGGTATGCCATACTATGGACATTGGGAGGCGGGGACGCTTCCCACTTACAACACCTCAATACCAATGGACTTCCACAACTACAGCCTCAGGCTCTTTGAGCACTTTGAAGCAACTCAGGCCCTCCTTGAAAAGGACAACCTCCTCAAGCTCTCAATGCCTGACTCCACCACCT
>VMHT01139876.1_pt1 | contig 12745 bp, 9 predicted proteins | sample 4693611 | NCBI WGS metagenome assembly VMHT01 (sample SAMN12280063, study PRJNA550983) | marine metagenome | isolation source: seawater sampled from same location over 5 years 0.02-0.2 micron viral filtrate | place: USA: collected off the coast of southern California halfway between the port... ... | reverse complement strand
CGGTTCGCTTGACGTGACGCTGCACCTCGGGTTTCCAGGCTCCGTCGCATCACTTTGGCAGCAAGCTGGTCGTGCTGGTCGGCGTGAAGGGCACGCACTTTCAGTCTACGTCGCGTTTGATGGCCCTTTAGACCAGCATTTCATGCGACAACCGCGCGCGCTCTTTGATGCCCCGCTGGAGATGAGTTACGTGTGGGCCGAGAATCCAACCATCGTAGAGCAACACCTGGCGTGCGCGGCGTACGAGCGCCCTTTGTTCGCGAATCCCGACGTCGACGAGGTATACTTTGGCCCAAAGACGCGGGAAATCGCTGGAAAGCTGCTCGCACGCAACAAGCTCATGCGAGATGCGCGATCTTTAGTCGCGTGGGATCTAAACGCCGCCATCGCGCAACCGCTTCTCGCGGCGACGGACAAGACGCCCGCGCTCGACGTGAGCGTGCGCACCATCGAAGAGGAACGCTACGAAGTCATAGATATCGGTGGAGCTCGTGAAAAAGTCATCGCGAGTATCGAGGCGTCCAAGGCATTCTTTGAAGTGTACGAAGGGGCGGTGTACACGCACCAAGGGCGCACCTTGCTGTGCACCAAACTCGATATCCCGCGCCGTCGAGCATTCGTGCGTATGGCGGATGTGAAATATTTCACTCGCGTGAAACATGAGACGACGTGTGCGGTGCCCGGTGGCATGCGTGCGTACGAAGAGACGAAAGATGCGCTGTCGATCAAATGCGATCAAGTCGACATCCGAACGACTTTCACGGGTTTCTCGCGAGTCGCTCGCGGATCGCAAGCAAAGTTTGATCACGAGGCGTTCCCTCCCAGAACGACCGAATTCCGAACCGTCGGCACGTGGCTTCGTATTCCCGACGACGTCGTCACCGACGCATCCGACGCCGGAATTGACCTTCGCGCCGGCGTGCACGCCGCGTCGCACGCCTTGCTCAACGCGCTTCCCCTAAGCGTTCCATGCGGCGACGCCGACGTCGGCTGCGAGTGCTTCTCCGCTGACCTGTACCGACACACCTCGCGATACGCTCCGTTTCGGTTCTTGATCTACGACCGCCACCTCGGCGGCGTCGGCATCGCCAAACGCGCGTCCGCGCTCTTCCCCGACCTCGCTCGCGTCGCCGTGGCTCTCGTCGAGCACTGCGCGTGCGCCCGCGCCGACGGCTGTCCTCGATGCGTCCAGCGCCTGTCGTGCGACGCGCACAACGCGCACATCAACAAAAAAGCCGCGCTGTGGCTGCTACGTCGCGTGTTCGCGAACGATTTGAAACCTAGCGATTGTGTAGAATAGTTCTCTCGGCCTCGAACGGCGCGCGCGACTGAGTTGACAAACTACGCGCCTCACTGCTCGACGCCGATGTCGACGCCCGATCCGCCATCGTCGCCCGCGCGCGCGACGCCGCCGCGAACGCCCGAGCAGAGCGAACTCGAGCGCCGCGCCGTCAAAGCCGAGCTCGCCGTGCTCGAGGCGCGCGCGCTCGCTTCGCGCGCGGCTGAAGACTACTCCAAGGTGAAAGAAACTGAAGTGCGCGCGTCGCGCGCGTCGCGCGCGCGCGCGAAGACGGCGCTCAAGGTGGCCCTGTGCGCGCTCGTCGTCGTAGGCGTGGTCGCGCGCGGGCGCGGGCGCGAAATATCGCGGTTGAGGACGTCGTTCGCGCGGTGCGAAGACGCGTTGGCGACGAGCCGAAGCGACGCGCGCGCGATGAAGGCTGGGGTCCGACAGACGGCGAGAATGTCGGGTAAAGATGCGATGCCGACGCCGAAAACGTTGAAGGCGTGCGCGAGCGCGCTGGCGGATGAACGCGCGTCCACGTTGGTGGCGTTGGACGCGAGCGCGGCGTGCGAAAAGGCGCTCAAGGCGACTCGCGGCGACGACGCCACGTACCTTCAAGACGCTGGAGAATTGAGAGATATGCTGGAGACCGTGAAGCGCGCGCTGGACGGGGCAAAGTTTCGGTTATTCTTGTTCCAAGTTGTTTTTAGTTTGGTCGTCGCGTGCGCGTTGGCTCTCGCGTCGCAGCCCGCCGTGCGCGAAAGCTTTCGGAATTTATTAAACTCGAGCGATCGCAGGCAAATCGAAGCGAACGCGCGACAGAGCGCGCCTTCGCGCGCACCGCGCGTCGTGGTGACGCCGGCGAGCCCGACTCGGCTTTCGCGCGTGGAGAGCAAGACGCGCATCGAATAGTAGAATTTTAATACCGCCGCTGGAAATAGAGACAGTTAGCCTCACTACCGCACTCGCGGTCGGGCGGTCGGTCGCCATGCGCGAGGCGCGCCGGCACGCCTCACACTTACTCACCTCCGTCCTCGCGTGTTGCCTGATCTTCCGCGCCTTCAACGCCGTCGTCGTGCGCACGTTTTTCAACGCCGACGAGTTTTGGCAAGGGCCAGAAATCGCGCACAAAATCGTCTACGGCTACGGCCACGCGACGTGGGAGTGGCGCGCCAAGCTGCGAGGGTACGCGCATCCCTTAATCTATGCGCTGGTGTATAAGCTGGGCGACGCGGTCGGCGCGCGGTCGGCTTGGTTCGTGAGACACGCGCCGCGGGCGACGCACGCGGCGCTGAGCGGGACGCACGACGTCGGATGTTATCGCCTGGCGCTGCGATTGCACGGCGACGCGTGCGCGAGGGCGGTGATCGTGTTGAGATTTTTGAATTGGTTCGTGTTTTACTGCGAGACGCGGAGCTTCTCGAATTGCGTGGAGGCCTGCGCGACGACGTGGGCGTTGACGTTTTGGCCGCTCGGGACGACGCTCGGGACGGGCGCGGGCGGACGCCGACGGCGGTTCAAGGCGTTGGTTTTAGCGGCGTTGGCGTGCGTGATGCGACCGACGAGTGGCGTTTTGTGGCTCGCGCTCGGCGTGCGGACGTTGATCAAGGCGAAGGCGACGATCGGGGAGAAGGCGCGATTTGCGGCGCTCGAAGCGGCGCCGACGGCGCTTGCTGCGCTCGGCGCCTCGGCGTGCGTCGATAGGTATTTTTACGGCGAGTGGACGTGTGTGGTGTGTAATTTCGTGCGGTTTAATGTATTTGAAGGTGGAAGCGCGATATATGGCTCACATCCTTGGCACTGGTATCTCACGCAAGGGTATCCGGCGGTGATGGGCACGATGCTGCCGCTCGCGGCGATTGGATTTTGGCGCCATCGCGCGACCAAGCCAGAGGCGTTTATAGCGACGTTTTGGACTATTTTGGGGTACTCTTTCGCCGCGCACAAAGAATTCAGGTTCTTACTGCCGTGTCTCGGCGTCTCGCTCGTGAGTGCGGCCTCGGTGCTATCGTCCATGACGCCGTCGCGTCGACGTTTCGTCGTCGCCGCGTTGGTCGTCACCAACGTCCCCGCGGCGCTGTACTTGTCCGTGTGGCATCAAGCCGGTACGATCGCCGTCATGCCACACATCGCGCGCTTGGCGAAAAGTGGCTTAATAACCCACGGGGGCGTACTTTTCGCCACGCCGTGCCACCAGACGCCGTTTTATTCGCACATCCATCGCGAGATTCGCATGACGTTTCTCGACTGCTCGCCCGACCGCGCGCCGGGCGAGGACGATTCCGCCAAGTTCACCGCCGACCCACATGCGTGGCTCGAACAAAAGTACGGCGCGACGCCGAGCGCGAACGACGCGCACGCCTGCGCTGTGGCCGCGGCGTTGGCACCGAGCCGACTCGTTCTCTTCGACGCCGACGCCCTTCGAGCGAGCGCCTGGCTCGCGAGTTGGAATTTCACCCTCGAGGCCGATTTCCATCACGCCCACGTCGAGGTCGACCGCGAGCTGCAGCGTCGATTATTAGTGTACGCGCGCGACGCCGACGCCGCGACGCGGCGTTGCGAGGCGCAGGAATAGAATTTAGTATAGAAGCGCTCGCCGCTCGCCGCTCGCCGCACAACGCGCCGACCCGATGCCCGCGCGCCCGCGCCCGCTCGCTTCTCGCCTCCAAGACGCGACATGACGCTCGACAAAGCCCCCGATGCGTCGTACAAGCGCGCGCTGATCAAGAAACTGCGCCAGGCGAGCGCCAAGCTCGTCGAACTCGACGCCGCCGGGACATCAACTGTCGACGCGAAAACCGCCGCCGAGCGTCGCGCGCGCGCGGAAGAGACGATCGCGCGATCGCTCGACGCGCTCGACGCCATCGGGGTGCGGGCGAGCGACCAGGAGGTGGTGAACGCGCGAGGCTCGGACGCGAGAGCGGCGAGCGCGAGAGACGAGAAGCGACGCCGCGAGGGCGAAGCGCGACGGCTGGAGGATGAACGACGCGCGAAGCACGCGCGCGCGAATCGCGCGATAGGAAAGACGGTGAAGAGCGTAAGCTTGTGGCGCTTGCATTCGATGGCGAAAAATGAGGGGCTGGGGGACGAGGGTGAGGTTTCGCGCGCGGCAACGGAGACGGCGAGCGACGCGGAGCGCGTCGATGGAAAGTCCTGCAACGCCGGAATGTGGGCGGTGGCGAAGCTGGCAAAGATGGTGCCGGAGGGACAAATCGGTGTTGAAGCGTACGACGGTGTCGTGAAGGCGTTGGGCCGTGCGATGAACGCGCTGGCGAGGCGAATGGTGGATATGGGCGAGGACGCGATGGACGCGCGCGCCGCGAGCACGACGATTTGGTCAATCGCGACGATTTTAAAGACGAAATGTGCCGCTCACGTCGACGATGCTTTATTGCGCCGCGCGGTGAGCGGAGCGGCAAATAGATTGAATACTTGCGCGACGACGGCGAACGCGCAAGACGCGGCGAACGCGCTTTGGGGCGCTGCGAAGCTGCGGAAAATGTTGCACGAGCAGTGCGTGACGGCGCTCGTCCACGTGTTGGCGTCGGGTGAAGTTCGCACGGAAGAGGTTTCCTCTTCTCTGTGGGCGATCGCGACGTTTGGCGGTGATGGTTGGAAAGAAGCCGCAACGTATGCGGAGCCACTGGCGAAACGCGCAAAGGACATGGCAAAGAAGCAGCCAAAGGATTGGAATGCGCAAGCCGTCGCCAACGCCGCCTGGGCGGCGGGGAAACTCGCGACGAACGACCCAAACGTCGAGTTGGGTGATGCTAAACAGCTCATCACGCTCTTGATACCGATCGCGAAAAACTTGAGTCTCTCCGCGCAAGGTTTTGCGCACGTGATGTATGCCGCCGGTGCCGTCGTCGTCGACTCGAGAATGCTCGCCGACTGCGCAAAATTCGCGTCCAAGGGCTTGAAGACGCACGCAGCAACGCTCACGGGTGCCGATCTCGCCGCTGTCGTCGAAGCAACGCACGCGTTGAAATTGGGCACTAGCATGAGTGATGGGGCGCAGCTCAAGATGGCGATAATAAACGCCATCGAACGTGGAATGGGTGGTTTCGATTGGCAAACCGTCGGGAGATTAGACTTTGTCATCGACGACGTGTTCGACGACGACGAAGCGCAGTCGATTCGTGAAAAGCTCAACGTACGAGGCACCGCGGTGTGCGAAGAAACTGACGCGAATCGCATGCACATCGAACGGGGGAGCGCAGACGCGCTGTTGGCGCAGGAGATCACGGCGCCGTTCGACGAGTTGAGCGCGAGGGTGCTCATCGTCGACGACAAGCACCGCTTGATCACGAAGCGCCTGCGCCGTGTCGGATGGAGCGTCAGTAACTGGCAGCGTTTCAGTTGTGGCGATCACGGAACAGGGACGAGCTGGCCCGAGACTCCTGATGAATTTTACGCTGCGGCGATGGTGCGAGCACCGCCGACCAAGGCATCGCTCGCGATGATTTTACACGCCGTCGCCGCCAACGTGCGTTTCGGTGGGCGAATATGGATTTATGGCGGCATCACAGAAGGGATACGCGGTGTCATTGCAGATTTACCAAAGGTACGTCATTATCGAACTCGACTTTTGTCAAGCATCGGCATACTTCGCCGCGCGCCGTCAATGCGCGCGTGTGAAGCCCAAGCGGACGATGCAAAATTACTGACGGGTCGCGACTGCTGCTGCTCGCTAAAGGGGCCATCCAACCCCGAGCGCGCGTCGTCCGTCTGGCGAATAATAATGAGCCTCGACTGAACGTCACCGAGCGACTTTCGAGTTCGTAACGTTCGCTACATTTCTCGAGACGATGGATGGATACCGATGACTGACACCGCTTTTTTTGTCCGAAGGGATTATTCGAGCGAACGAGATTAGTCATGCACGACGATAAATACGGCGTCGTGCACTGCGTGCGCTCTAGCGCACAACCGGACAAGAAAGGTAAAGAGTTGAAGAAGTGGAGAGAAAAGAAAACGCTCGACTTGAGCGACGTCATGACGACCGAACATTCAGTACCGTGGGTCGCCTACCCCGGATTGTTCGCCGGCGGCGGCTTGGATGTCATGACTACGCTACTCCTTCGAAGCGTGCTTCCGACGATCGAGCGAAAATCCAAACTGAAAGTGTTAGATTACTGCTCCGGTGCCGGTCAAATCGCCGCCGCAGTGCGCGCCAAGGCGAAGAAATCAAGGCTCTGGCTTCTCGACGCGGATGCGTGCGCGCTCGAAGCGGCGAAAAGAAATCTCTCTGACGACGTCGAGTTCATTCTCTCCGACGGCTGGCGCGCCCTAGAGAAAAGCGATCGCGCGTTCGACCTGATCTTATCCAACCCTCCCGTGCACTTGGGCCTCGCCGTGGACTTTGTGCCGATTCGAGAATTCCTCGCCGGTTTGGCTCGGCGGCTCCGCCGTCCCGACGGCATCGCGTACTTCGTCGCCCAGCGATACGTCCCGGTGCGCGCCATCGCCGCTGGCACCACAGCAGACACGCTCAAAATCACCCGCCAGGGCACCGACGACGCGAAATTCGCGGTTTGGAAGTGCGTCGCTCGCGGCGCGTAGCCAACCGTAGCCACCGCCAACCGCCGCGACGAGCTCCCGCACACCCGCCCGCGCCTCGCGCGTCTTAGCCGCCCTAGCAGCGTATCCATAGCGAGAACACCCCTTCACGCGCCGTTTGACGCGTCGACCGCTTCGCCGACGCGACGATCGCGCGCGACGCGTCGTTTGTTTCGTTAGATTTAGATTCGCATTCGCCATGGGCGAACCGCTGTCGATATCGTACAACCAAGACGGCGCGTGCTTCGCCGTCGCGCGGCGCGACGGACGCGCGCGTGGGTTTTCAGTGTACAACACGTCGCCGTACCGCGAAACCTTTGGACGGAAGTTTCGAGACGGCGGCGTGGGAATCGTGGAGATGCTCTTTAGGTGCAATATATTAGCGCTGGTTGGAGGCGGCGACGAACCGAAGTTCTCGCCGAATAAGGTGATGATATGGGACGATCATCAAGGAAGATGCATCGGCGAGCTTGGGTTCAAGGTGCCGGTGCGCGGGGTGCGTTTGCGGCGGGATAAGGTGGTCGTCGCTTTGGCGCATAAAATTTTTGTGTACAATTTTTCAGATTTAAAGATGGAACAGCAGATTGATACGGCGGCGAACGAGCGCGGGTTGTGCGCGATATCGCCCACAACGGAACGCACGGTGATGGCGTGCCCGGGGTTGAATAGAGGGCAGGTACGGGTGGAATTGTTTGATTTAGGGACGACGAAGTTCATCGCCGCGCACGAGACGGCGTTGGCGTGCTTGGGATTGAGCGCGGATGGTTCGTTATTAGCCACGGCGAGCGAGAAAGGAACGCTCATTCGGATCTTCGATACGCACACGGCGTCGCTCGTGCACGAATTCCGTCGCGGCTCGGATCGAGCTCGAGTGTACTCGCTCGCGTTTTCGCCGAAGAAGAATTTGCTCGGTGTCACGAGCGACAAGGGCACGGTGCACGTGTTCAGGATTCCAGAAACCCCCAGCGCGTCTTCGAGCGCACCGACGGCGTCACCGATACCGACACCGTCCTCGAACGGCGCCCGCACGCCTTCCTCTTCTTCACCCGCCGCCGGTTTCGTCAAGAAACTCCTCCCCAAATACTTTAGCAGCGAGTGGTCGCTCGCGCAGTTCAAGCTTCCGTCCACCGCGCGGTCGCTCGTCACCTTCCCCGCCGCCGATCCCGATTCGTGCATCATCATCAGCGAGCGCGGCGAGTACTCCCGCCTCATCTTTGACCTCGGCGGTGGCGGCAAAATGTCTCTCGTCGAGCGTTTCGACTTCGCCGACCGCGCCGCCGTCGACGACGACGCGCGCGACGACGACGACGACCGACTCACGTAGCGCACGCGGACGACGAAACGAAAATAAAGCACACTTCCGAACCACCGCGCCGACCGTCGCCGTCGCGCGTCGCGTTCTTCCCTCGCGCGCGTTCGACCTTCTCTTTCCTCACTGTATGCCCATACCGTGATCCAGATGACGTCGACGTCACGAAAGTCCCGCCCCGCGTCGTCACTACGCGCCCCGAACGCTTCGACATGTCGTTCGCGCTCACCTCTCGCGCGCTCGTGGCGTCCCCCGTGACGTCCCGCGTCACTCCCGCCCGCGCGCCGCGCCGCGCCGCCCGCGCGGCGCCGCGCGCCGGCCCGTTCGACGCCATCGGCGACGCCATCGCGGAAAACAAAAAGCAACAAGCGACGAAAGCGTCCAACGCGCGCGCGTCCCCGCCGGGAGTGCCGCCGCCGCCCATCGTCCCCGTCATCGAACCGGCGACGTTCGGATTCGTGGAGAACGCCGAGCGACAAAACTCGCGGGCGAGCATGATTGGGTGGTGGAGCCTGCTGCTCGTGGAAGCCGTCGCGGGGAAGGGGTTGTTGGAGATCGCCGGATTCGAGGTCGGGAAGGGGATTAATTTTACGTTTTAGTGGTGCACCCGCCCGTTAGCGATTGATTGTAGTGTAATGGCGAGCTCGTCGTCGAATGAACGCGTCGTCGGCGCGTGATCGTGTTCGCGCGTCGACCCGGCGCGGGGACGTTTTTCGAGGCGCGATTCGTACTGTGACAACGCGACTTCTACGTTTTAAGTGGTGCCTTGATAGGTGAAGTTGTCATCGGTGGAGTCGGTGGTGACTTGGTGACTAGAGTAGTAGTGCGCGATGGTGAAGCTTCGCGTCGCGGCTGTTCGCGCGCGAGGAAGACAAAAGAAATGAACTGGAAAAAATTGAGACGAGCCGCGCGATTCGTCGCCGTCTTAGGAGACGACGAACATCGCGGTTTCGGGCTCGTGCTGCTTGCCAGTTGCGGTAAAGCTGGCAAATTCTGGAAGCATTGCGCCAGAGGACGCGATGAAGCGCTGGATGATGTCTTGCGCGGAGGCGACTTGCTCGCTCGAGCCGCTAATCTCCAACAAGCGGTCGGAATCGACGGAGCGGTCAGCCGTACGGCGCGAGCCCGCGGCGCCGGGATAGAGCTTGATTCTCGCGCCACTGACTTGACGAGCGAGCGAGATATTGCATCCACCGCGACCGAGGACGCTACCGATGTGTTGAGATGAGATGGCCATCTGCACGCTGTTCACAACGGACACGCCCGGGGCAATTTCGACCGGAGGCGCTCGCGCGCCTCCAGTGGACTTTGTTTTCGACATCATCACCGTTTCCGGCGATCCGTACGCGGTTTGCGTCATACCATACGGTATCAGCTCGGCTTGCTGCCAAGTGGCGTCGAAACCCATCGTTTGCGTGTTTTGAGCGTCTGCCGTGGATGTCAATCGCTCCGCCGCCTTGTGCCGAATGTTGCCGCGAAGACGGCCGCTGACGATGCGAATCCCGAGCGCACACGCATCGGCAGGCCATTGACCGATTTCAAGAAGCTCATCGTCATCATTCGCACACGATGGGAGCGCCTCGGAGGGCAACACGCGCACCGTCGCCCCGGTTTCGTTGCGAATTTGCTTGATGATGCTCCCGCCCTTGCCGATCAAGCACCCGATTTGAGACGTCTGCACGAGCAATCTAAACGGCAGCGGTATCTCGTTTCCAGCGCTTTCGACGATGCATCGGTAGACTCTGAACAAAGCCACTTGTGCGGCGAGCATAGGAGCCAAGCCATCATCGCTCGAGCTCACGCAGATGATGCGTTCCTCCGCACCGTTGACTTGCTCGCAAACCTTCACCTTGGCGCCGGTTTGACTGCGAATTTGTTGAATTACTTCGCCGTTGCGTCCGATGACACTTCCTGTCTTCGACACCGGACAGAGCAACCTGAACGTGATTTCCGTCCCTCCCGGGACGTAGACGCCGTTAAGGTTCATCCTGGTCGACATGTGCCCGCCGTTCTTCGCGCCCGGCGACTCGACGCCCGCGTGCGGGGCAGTTTTATTCCCCATCATAAATGCCTCAAACGGGCTCCGATTCGACTCCGTGGCCGCGTTCTTCGACGGGTACTCTCTCAAGTGCTTCGCGATCATTCTCAACGCGTTCTTCACGCTCGCCATGGATAGTTTCTGATCGCGCTCGGCGCCATCCGCGTCTCGCGAAGGCGCGGTGATTTGCAACAGCTCGTCGCCTTGACTCGCGCACGCGGGCAACATATTCGCCGGTATCACGCGCACCGTGGCCCCAGAACTCGCACGTATGGCGCTGATCACCGTCCCTCCTTTCCCAATCAAGCTCCCGACCTGCACGCGCGGCACTAATAGTCGACAAATCGGCGTCGCCGCCCCCCGCGTGGACCCTCCGCTCGCCTCGCCTTCGCCTTCGCCTTCGCCGCCTCGCGCCGCCGTCACCCCCTCCTCTCCCGTGATCGTATCAAATATCCTGAACAGCGCCACCTCAGCCGTCGTCATCCCCTCTCCATCTTCTCCGACCGTCAGATCGTCCCCGCTCGCGACTAATATCACGCGTTCGTCCGCCCCTCGCGTCGTCGGCGCCACCTTGACCCGCGCCCCCGTCTCCGCGCGCGTCGCCTTGATCACCCGTCCCTCCTTCCCGATCACCCTCCCGATCCTCGTCGTCGGGCACAGCAATCGATATCGCACGCTCGCGTCCCGAAACTCTCCGTTCGAGCCGTGTTCACCGCGATGTCTTCGTTCGCCCGATCTCGCGCCGCCTTCGCCTTCGCCTTCGCCTTCGCCGCCTTCGCTCGTCGTCGACCCGTCGTCGTCCAGCAAAAACTCCGTCGCCCGTCGCTCGATCGCCAGCGCGTCCATCGCGAGATCGTAGTCCCCCCCGTCGTCGTCCTCGACGATGCCGTAGTCCAGCGCCGCCGTCATCGCGTACATGTCGGTCGCGGCGCTTCGGATGCGCGACGCAATCAGATTCGTCCCGCGGATTCGCGTCCCTCGCGTCGCTCGCGCGCGCGCGTTCGACGATTCGAGCGACGCGCGCGACGCCAAGTTCGACCGCGCGTCGCTCGCGGCGCGCGCGCGGCGAGTCGCGACGCGGCGACGCGGAAGTCGCGCGTCGAGATCTGCAGCCGCCGGCGAGGCGTCGGCACACCGCGACGCCGCGCGCGCGACGCCGCGCGACGCCGCGCGCGAGGGCGCGACGCGCGGTCGCGGCGCGACGCATCGCGCGAGCGACGCTCCCGATGAAGACGACCTCGCGATGAAGACGACGCGCGGTCGCGCGCGCGTTCGAAGGATGCCCGCGGGACGGATTCGACGGCGCGCGGCGCGCGCGCTGTCGATCGCGTGCGCGCTCGCGCTCGGACGCGACGGCGTGACGCGCGCTGAGGCGCAGGCGAGCGATGGGAACTGCGTGGCGGCGGAACAGACGGCGATTTTCGTGGCGTTTTCGGAGAACGCGCCCGACGCGGTGTTTCGCAGCGACGACGGGTGCCTCGCGGGAGGCGGACGCGGCGTCGGATGCTGCCCGGGATCGGTGTGTAAGGCGTGCGAAGGAGACTCGACGTCGCGGTTTTACAGTTGCAAGTGCGAACCGTGCGCGGCGGGGACGGTGCAGCCGCTGGCGGCGCAAAAGACGTGCGTGTCGTGCCCGGCGGGATGGTTCAACTCGCGGACGGGGCAGGCGACGTGCGAACCGTGTCCGGTGGGGACGTTTAGCACGAAGGTTGGGAACACGGTCGGGTGCACGGCGTGCGGAGCGGGGACGTCGGGGAAGAGCACGCTGGAGGATTATTACGAAAAGACGACGCGCTCGTGGCGAGCGCCGGCGACGGGGGATGGATCGACGTTCGATTCGACGTTAGCCGCGACTTCGTGCACAGACTGTCCCGCGGGAACGTCCGGAGGAGGCGCCGGGGACGCGTGCACGCCGTGCGCGCCCGGGTATTACTCGGCGGCGCGCGCCGAGACGTGCACGCCGTGTCCAGTCGGCACGTACAGCGTTCTCTCCGGCGGCGCCTCCATCGACAGCTGCATCCCGTGCGCCGCGGGTGAATCCAACAACGCCATCGGATCCACCGAGTGCTGGCAGGTGTGCCCGATCGCCCTCCTCTCTTGCGCCGCCGACGCCGTCCGGGCCAGAGGCGCGTACGACGCGCTCGAGCTCGCGCGCGCTCGCCCTCGAATTTCCTACACCGACGACGGCATCGACGACTACCGCGCCCGTCTCTGCAAAACGGGCTGCGAAACCTTCGCCACCGACCACTGGTGCGCGTCCTTCGGCCTTCCCAACGTGAACGACTGCGATCAGTACGCGCCGCCGCCCCCCCCGCCCGCGCCGCCCGGCGACGTCGCCGACCCCAACGCCACCGCCGCCAACGCCTCCGCCGCGTCCTGACGCGTCGCGACGCGTCGCGACGCGTCCAACGTCCTCTTTCGCGCGCGCGTCGCTCGGCGTCGGCGCCCGCGACGCGTTCGCGCGCTCGACTCGCCCGCGCGCGCGCGTACGCCGGCGCCCCGTATACATATAGATCGCCCGTACATCGAAATCCTAAATCCGGTCGGTCGCCGCGCG
>VMHT01012733.1_pt1 | contig 12745 bp, 17 predicted proteins | sample 4693611 | NCBI WGS metagenome assembly VMHT01 (sample SAMN12280063, study PRJNA550983) | marine metagenome | isolation source: seawater sampled from same location over 5 years 0.02-0.2 micron viral filtrate | place: USA: collected off the coast of southern California halfway between the port... ... | reverse complement strand
CCACAAGAAAAAAAAGGCATATTTAAAAAATTAGGTGAAAAACTTACTGACCCTGTCGTGCTTACTGGTCTAGCTACTGCGTTTGACAGTATGACTTCAAACCCTAGCCCAGCGTTGCAGCAGCGTTATGCAGCCATGCAAAAAAACCAGCGGCAAAACCAATATGCAAACCAAACTGTGGAGTATTTAAAAAGTCAAGGTCAGGACAAATTAGCAGGAATTGTAGCTACGAATCCAACAGTAGCAAAAGAGGTTTTAACGACATTTGCTAAATCTACAGCAGGCACTAACTTTGCACCAGAAACAATTGGTGGTGTGCAAACTGATCCAATTACTGGGCAAAAATATGTATTCAAGTTTAACAAAAACACAAATCAAGTAACTAGGTTCGACGTACCAGATGCATTTGGAGACACGCCAGACGACACGCTTACTGACCAGATTAATTTAGTGGAAAGAACAGGCTTGCTTAAAATGTCACAAGATGCTGGTCAAGATGCTTTAGAAAAAGTTTCGTCAATGGATCAGCAAATAAATTTATACAATTCAGCGTTAGTTAACATAGAAGCTGCTTTAGATAAAGAGCAAGACCCAACTGGAATATTTAGAAATATTCTACCAGCGTTCACTAAAGAAGTTGCATCATTGCGAGCTATACAAGCTCAGCTAGGTATCAATGTTTTAAACAGTGCAACATTTGGAGCTTTGAGTAAACCTGAACTAGAATTAGCATTAAGTACGCCTATAGACTTGAAGTTAGAGGCAGATCAGCTAGTGCCATATATTAACAACAGGATAGCAGCATCAACAAAATTAAGAGACGAGTTGGCACGAAGAGCGAGCTTTTTGTTAGGAACAGGCACAACTGCTGATTTAGTTAAAATAGATCGTCGTAGGGTGGCGATAGATAAAGAAGCAGACAGCTTTGAAGGATGGAAAGATTTATCTTATATGAACGCACAAGGTATACCGACGGCTTACACAAAAGAATTTTGGGATGCACACACATTGCAAGAAAAAGTTGCATTGATGCCTAGCAGTAAGTTAAAAACCGCATACTTGAAAGATTTAGAAAAATTCGGACTATACTAATATGGCAGACCAAGAAATTACAAACAAAATTGCTAACAAAGTTGCACAAAGGCAAATTTCTAGTGCCTCTGGTAATGCGGCACAAGCAGCAGAAGCAGAAAAGCAAGTTGTCGAAAAACAAAAAGGCAGGTCACTTATACAAGGTTTGACCTTTGGTTTCGGTGATGAGATAGAAGCTGCAATAAGAGCATCTGTGCCAGAGTTTATAAGTGGTGATGAACGAACTTACGAACAAATTAGGGATGAAGTAAGAGATCAATTACACGCATATCAAGAAGCATATCCTGCTGAAGCAATATCAACAGAAATTATCGGTGCTATTGTTCCTACAGCGGTGGCTATGATTACTGGTGTTGGTGGAGCAGGAGCAGCAACTGCAACGACAGCAAGAACAGCTGGTATAGTCAAAAGGGCAGCGGATGCAGCCAAAGTTATAGCACCACAAGCGGCAATATCATCAGTAGGATATTCTAATGAAGATTTACTTTCTGGTGGTATGGCAGCAGATACAGCTCTAGGCACATCAGCAGGAACAGCAGCTGGCACAGCAATATCAGTTGCACCTTATGGTTTAGGAAAGTTGGGCGGTCCACTAGTTAATTTTGTAAGAAACAAGTTTGGTGCAAAAGCTGACAGTGCAGTGCAAGCTGAATTAATGAGGCTTGTAGAAGGTACAGGAAAAAACGTCGACCAAATAATAGAAGATATTGCAAGTGGCAAGGTTATTGCTGACAACGAAACGTTAGGTATGGCTATAAAAGCTATGGTAAAAGATGGTGGCGAAAACGCAGCATTAATACTAAGTAAAAGTGGTGCTAGGGCAGACGCAACAAGGACAACTGCAAACCAATCTATGCGTGATGCATTAACACCAAACATGACAGATGAAAATGTTATAAGAGCAAGACAACAGACTGAAAAGGCAATTAAAAAAGAACAAAGTGACGAATATAATCGTATATTTTCTGGCGGTGAAGAGCTTAACCAAGAAGGCGTTGAGCAGCTTATGAATATTATACAGAGAATACCTGCTGTCAGAGCTAATCTAAACGAAATATATCAGGCTAGAAACATTGTACCTTTGTTCAAAGAGTTAGATGATGGTGCTTTAGAGTTTGCTAGAAGACCAACATTACAAGATGCAGAAAGTGTAAGAAGAGTTTTGCAGAGTCAATCAAAAGATGCGTTTAGTCCGATGGGCGGTAATGTAAGAGGCGAGTTTGGTGAGCTTACAGGCGACATGGAACGAGGCTTGAGAAGATCGATAGATGATTCGTCGCCAGACTTAGCAACTACAAGACAAAATTACGCAACAATGTTGTCAGCTAATCAAGCGTTTAAAGAAGGCAAATTAAGAGCTTTAACAATGAACGTAGATGAGCTTGAGGTATACTTAGAAGGCTTACAAGGTGAGGCGTTAGACGCATTTAGAGCTGGTGCAATGGCATCGATAAGAAATAGAGCAAGAAAAAATAGAACCACTGTGCCAAACCTTGCAAAAGAAGATCAGCAAATAGGTGCTGCATTGCGAGTTATTATGCCTGTCAATCAAAAAGGTACAAAAGCATTAGAAGATGTTGGTATTGCAGCTGACGCTATAGCTCAGGATAACTTTATACAACCCAGAGCAGGTTCACCTACTGCTGGTTTGCTTTCTGAAACACAAAAGCGTGGTATGCGAGTGTCAGCTGAAGATGCGATGTATGGCTTAGGTGGTAATGTTACTGCACTTGCTAGAATTGCATTAAACAATCTACCACAATTAGGATTAAACGAAAAACAAATGTCTAGAGTAATAGAAATACTATACTCGGAAAGCCCAGAGTTAGTTGAGCAAGTATTTAAAGATAAAACTATGTCAGGTGCGGTTCTTAGAAAAATTTCACAAATAGCAGATAATATTGCAAAATTAGCGACTAGGCCAGCAAGTCAGCAATCTAGTCAGTTGGTTACAGGAAACTAATATGGAAGAGATTAAGCCATTAGATAAAGACGATATTGAGATTATTGCTAGGCAGGCAGTAGAAGACGCTATGAGCTTTGTTGAGGCAGAAGTTAGCTTTGACAGAATTAAGGCCCAGCGATACTACGATGGCAAGGTTGATATAGGCGAAGAAGAAGGTTTATCTACTGTAGTTGCCACTAAGGTGCGTGACACCATCCGAGGCATTATGCCTAGCCTTATGCGTGTGTTTTTACAATCAGACAAGACCGTAGAGTTTGTACCCAGAAACGACAGAGAAGTTAAATTTTCACAGCAAGCTACTACCTATATTAATGCTAAGTTTGAAGAAAACAATGGCTATAAAGTTTTGTACGATGTCTTTCAAGATGCGTTATTAAAAAAAGTAGGGATTGCTAAAGTTTATTTTGACGACGTAGAAAATGTTAACACTTACAATTTTAGCAACTTATCTGATATGGAGTTTACTGCATTAGTTAATGATGACGATGTAGAAATCCTAGAGCACGTTACAGAAACAAAAATAGAATTAGACGAACAAGGTATTGAGATTGAGGCTACCAAACACGACCTTAAACTGATACGACGGACCACAACAGGCAAGGTTAAAGTTGAAAGCGTACCGCCTGAAGAATTTTATGTTGATGCCAATGCGACAAGTCTAGAAGATGCCTACTGTGTGGCTCATGTCACAGATGTCAGGATCGGTGATTTGTTGGCTATGGGTTATGACTACGAAGATATACATGACTTAGGCGACACTTCTAATCACACTTTAATGGCTACTGAAGAGTCATTTGAGCGTAATGGCTACACTGATATATTTGAGGATGGTTCAGAATTAGATGTATCTATGCGTAAGGTAATGCTTACAGAATGCTACATGAAAATGGATGTAGAAGGCACAGGCGTACCGCAGCTGCATAGAATTACTCTGGCAGGCGATAACTTTAAATTACTAGATTCAGAGCGATGGAATGATTTGCCATTTGCTGTGTTTGAGACTGACCCAGAGCCGCATACATTTTATGGTAAGTCTATATCTGATCTTATATGCGAGGACCAAGACGCTGCTACTGCATTGCTGCGTGGCGTATTGAATAATGTTGCATTGGTAAACACGCCAAGAACAGAGATATTAGATGGTCAGGTCAATGTCGAAGATGTCTTAAATAACGAAATCGGTGGCATCGTTCGTGTAGCACAGCCTAACGCTGTCAAACCGCTTGCTGTGCCGTTTGTTGCAGGACAGACCCTATCGGCTATCCAATATTATGATCAAGCCATCGAGTCAAAAACAGGCATAAACAAGACTTCACAAGGTATGAATCCTGACGCATTACAAGCTAACACAGCTACAGCGGTTATGGCTGCAATGCAGGGATCAGCCAATCATATTGAAATTATGGCTAGAAACTTAGCAGAAGGCGGTATGACGCAGCTGTTTAAGTTAATGTTAGCTATCTATATAGAAAATTGCGACCGAGAAGAAATGATGCTGATGTCTGAGGGTACATATGAGCCTGTTGATCCGCGCTCATGGGACAGACAAATGGCGGTTAGTGTCAAGGTAGGTTTAGGCACAGGAATGCATGACCAGCGTTTAGCAGCCGTACAGCAGGCATTACAAGTGCAGATGCAGATATTTCAGTCATTTGGACCGCAAAACGGCTTAGTTGGAATGACAGAGGTCCGTAACAGCCTAGCAGATTTACTCAAAATGAATGGCGTTAAAGATACTGAGCGTTACTTCAAAGCCATGAATCCTCAAATTGAGCAGCAAATAATGGCTATGGAAGAGCAACGTGCAGGCCAAGAAGACCAGTTGACGCAGCCACAGGCTATATTACAATCAGAGACTGTGAAAGCACAAACTAAAGCACAGACTGATATGTTGAAGCTGCAGATAGACGCACAAAAAGCTATTGCAGAAGATGACCGCAAACGTGACCAAATGGACCAAGATTTATTGGTCGATGCTGCTGAGTTATTGGCAAGATACGGTGCAGATGTGGATGTGGCTAAAATTAAGGCTGCCCAAGCAGAGGCCAGATACCCTGACCAAACACCTGCTCAAGCTGTAACTGGCGGTAGATTTTGAACATAAAAGACAAGGCTAGTCGAGTAAAACAGTTATTAGGCGATCCCTTATTAAAGGAAGCCTTACAAAGCATTAGAGATGATCAAATAATGATCTTCACTAACGAGCAGTCTTCTATGGAGACTATTAAAGAAGCACATGATATAATCTGTGCGTTAAACAAGATCGATCAATATTTCAACACTGTGTTAACAGACGAGGTAATGTTCGACAAACGACAAGGAGATTAGTACCGTTATGGCAACGACTAATTCTGAAGCAACATTTGATGGCACGTTGGAAGGTGCTGTCGAGGCACTACTCACAGAACCTGAACAGCCTGAATCTGAAGAAGCTGTAGAAGCTACCCTAGACGAGACAGAGCAGGAAGAAGAAACTGAGGCAGAGCCAGAGCCCGAAACTGAAGAATCTGAATCTGAGGATGAAGAGGAAAGTGAGGATGAGGAGCAGGATGAATCCGAGGATGACGAAGACGAAGACGATGCAGAATCACAAGAGCAATCGACGTTCACCGTTAAAGTAGACGGCAAGAACGAGGTTGTAAGCCTTGATGAATTGAAGCAAAGCTACAGTGGTCAAAAGTACATCCAAAAGGGTATGCAGGAGACAGCCGCTGCAAAGAAAGAAGCAGAGACTATCTACAATGCCCTGTTGCAAGAAAGGCAAGCAATAGCACAACTTTATGAACAAGCAAGAAACGGCAATGCTCCTGTTGCACCGCAGCCACCGTCGAAGGAGTTGTTTGATACTGACCCGATAGGGTACATGAACGCTAAATTGCAATTTGATGATGCTCAAGCTGAGTATCAACAAGAAATGCAAAAATTAGAGTTAGTAACACAACAACAATCTCAGGCACAACAAGCTGCACAACAGGCTTATGTAAGGCAAGAGCTGGATTCTCTTAGAAAAGCGATTCCAGAAATGGCAGACGAAAATGCTGTACCCAAGATTAGAGAAAAACTAGTCAAAACAGGTGCAGATATTTATGGCTATTCAGCAGAAGAAATCTCTGGCGTTATGGACCATAGAGCATTGAGAGTCTTAATGGATGCAGCTAGGTATCAAGACATTGTCAACGGTACTGAAAAAGCTGCTGAAAGAGCCAAGCCTAAAAGCAGAAAGCGTACTGTTAAAGCAGGTTCTAAAAAGCAAGGTGCTAAAAAAATTGCCCAGAAAAAGCAACGTGAGAGACTTAAACAATCTGGCAGCGTCGATGACGCTTTAGCTTTACTACTTAATAATTGAGGTAATTTAAAATGACACAGGTATCTAACACGTATGATTCCTACGATATGAAAGGAATCCGAGAAGACTTATCGGACATTATTTATTCGATAACTCCCGATGACACGCCTTTTCTTTCAGCGTGTAAAAAAGCAAAAGCAACAAACACTTACTATGAGTGGCAAACTGACACCTTGCGTTCCTCTGCAACTAACGCTCACATCGAAGGTGATGAAACTGCTTTCGCAGAGCCTACTGCAACTGTACGTTTGGGTAATTACACGCAAATCTTTAAAAATGCTGTAATTGTTACTGACACTGGTTCAGCTGTTACTACTGCTGGTCGTAAAGAAGAGATGGCATATCAAATGCTCAAGATTGCTCGCGAGCAAAAACTTGATATTGAAAAAGCTCTTTTTGACAACAATGCAAGGGTTGCAGGTAATGCGACTACAGCTAGAGAGTTAGCTGGTTTAGGTGCATGGATCAAAACCAACACTGATAAAGCTGGCGGTTCTCCCGCAGGTGCTGATCCTACTGGTGATGGTACTGACGCACGAACTGACGCAGGCACACCAACTGCATTTTCTCAAACTAAGTTTGATGCAGTAATGCAAAGCATTTGGGAAAGTGGCGGTAATCCTGATCGTGTATATCTATCTGCATTCCAGATGGATGTTGCATTAGGCTTCCAAGGCAACAACAACCAACGCTCACAGGTGCAAGCTGGTGACGAAAAGGTTGTTAAGTCATTAGCAGTCTATGTTACGCCTTGGGGTACTGTTGAGTTTGTACCTAGTCGTGAAAACCGTAGCCGCGACGTTTACATATTGCAAAATGATATGTTTGCTGTGCATGAGTTGCGACCAACTAAAAGCATTGAATTAGCAAAATCAGGCGACGCTACTAAACGTCAAGTGGTTACTGAATTAACGCTTTGTGTTAAAAACGAAAAAGCATCTGGTTTAGTTGCTGACAACACAACGTCATAACCAATAACTGGTGTTAACTAGGCAGGGGGGCATTTGCCCCCTTTCCTTTATGGAGAGAAGAATGAAAGAAAAAATTAAATATGACCATAATGAAGATAAGGTTGTTGTGCAGCGTGAGTATGATGTGCAGCCTTTGTTGGATAGGCAAAAAATGCTGCAAAATGCAGGTGCTGAAAATTTTGGTGAAAGTAAATATGTTGGTTCTGTGCCTACACATTTAGTTGAGCAGTGGTGCAAAGAAGCAGGGTTGCAGCCACACGACACAGAAGCAAGAAAAGAAGTGTTACGCAAAAAATTATTGTCTGGTGATTTTGACAAGCTGCGTGTTTGGAAGGGAAGATTCTAATGGATTATGAGCGATTAAAAAAACAGTTAGTGGTCCATGAAGGATTGGAGACCAAATTATACCATTGCAGTATGGGACACCCAACTATAGGCGTTGGAAGAAATTTATCTGTAGGTATTAGCGAAAGTGAAGCTATGTACTTACTTGAAAACGACATAGCAAATGTAGAGGCACAATGCCGCACAACATTTGATTGGTTTGATAATTTATCTGACAGGCGAAAAGAAGCTGTTGTTAATCTTGTTTTTAACATGGGGTTATCTACGTTTTGTAAGTTTAAAAAAACCATTGGTTACATCGAGCAAGGTTTGTTCGAGTTAGCTGGCACAGAGTTATTAGATTCTAACTATGCAAGACAGGTAGGACAACGCAGCAAAGACGTTGCGGTTATGCTGGCAGAGGGATAATGTATTGGATATTGGTGTTGTTGTTTCCGCTGTCAGTGCTTGCACAAAGCGGTGATAGTCAGACAGGTGATCTTAACACTTATAAAGACGGCACAAACGACAGCAACAATGTTTCGACCACCACAAGCACAGTCTATCAGGGTGCTGGGGCGGCCTCTGACATCCCTGTTAGCAGTGCCATAAGTCCATCTTTGATGAGTGGCGGTGGTGATAGCTGCTTAAAAAGCATAAGCGGAGGTGTAAGCACATTGTCGTTTGGGTTAAGTAAAGGCGACTATGTACAAGACCCTGAGTGTAATCGAAGAAAAGATAGTTTAGCTTTAATATCCGCAGGGATGAAAATTGCTGGTATAAGTAGGCTGTGCCAAAACCCAGAGACATGGTTAGCAATGGCAATATCAGGAAGCCCATGCCCTTTGCTGCATAAAAGCAAAACTATTGTTGGGCGTAATGCATACATTATGATGAAAAAATATCCTGATGTATACATACCAAATTATGAAGAAAAAAAGGATTATTTTGACAAGTTATTCGGGATAGGAGAGAACGGTGAAAATGGCGAAATTGCTGAAACAGATTCTGACGGTAAGTCTATTTCTGATCGTTTCCGTAAAGTCAATTGGTGACACATATCCGCAATCTGCTACGTTTGGTAATTTAATAAATCCGAACATAGACCCACTACGACCTACTACTGGTGAATTCGTAGAAATCCAAGAATTGGTCAATACGGCTAATTACATAAATATTCAAAGAGCTAATGCAGAAGCAGCCGTTGTTGCTATACAGGGCATGATACCGTCTGTTATAGAAGACGCAAGCACAGCAATAGTAGCACCAGCAGGTTACACAGATTCTTTCAAAATCGACCTTACAGAGTCTGCTGGATACTATAATCAGAGCATCGTTTCTACAGTGAATGCTGATTATTATACAGGCAAGCATTTACTTGAAGATACTTACATTGAAGCCAAAGACGAGCTAGAAGCACAGATTGCATTATTTACGGCTGCTGCAACAGAAATATCAAAAGTTGAGGCAATGTACCAGCAAGCCTTAATGAGTGAGACAGAGGACCAGCGTGTCGCTATACAGCAGATGATACGAGCCAATGATGTGCAATTAAATAACTCTACAGTAACGCTGTTTAACGAATCATTAGATAGGTTAGAAGACAGTGCCCAGTTAGCCGCTGCATCACTATTTGCATCACAAGACCCTGTTGCATTGGGTATGATCAACACAGATGCTATACAGGGCCTTAATAACATGACTAACGCTGTAGTGACGTATGACGCATGGGCTGATGAGCTCACAGTGCAGTGGGATAACAGCGTCGAGGATACAGTGTTGCAAGGTATGTTTTTTAACAATGAGGCTGAAATAGGATGGTCTAGCGTAACGCCTGAATACGATGGTTTTTACGAGGATATACCTACAATGGGTAGTTTGTTTTCTAGCTACAGTTATGGTCAAGGTGAGGCTATAGCTATAACCACAGTAGGCTACAATCCTAACGCAAAATTATACGATGCTGCACAACTGCAAATGGACCTGATAGAAATATCTAACACTGGCACTACGCAGCTAAATAGCCAAACAGGTGCACTAGGGGGTGTAGGTGGCAATTGAAGATATTGAACTAGATGTTGGTGGGGGTGTTAAATTTAAGGGTGTCTACATCGCCATCCTTATGTCGTTTGCTACAACTATTGGTGGTGGCATATGGGCGGCAAGTGAGTTTGTATCTAGAATAGGCAACTTAGAAACTAGTTTTGACGAAGCTATAGGCGTAATAGAAAAAATAGAGCCGCTAGAAGTACAGGTCGCTAATATTAACCAGCGTATAGAAGACAACGACTTAGCACATTTACAGGCAAAGCTAACTGAATTATCAACATTGTTAGAACAAATAAAGTCTCGTCAACAAGAGGTTTTAACAGAGGCTAATGTCAGTGCAGAAAAAGTAGAAGAAATGCGTGTGCAATGGGTTACTGTGTTAGCAGAGTACAAGACCATGTCAGAAAGCCTGCAAAGCTATCAAGAGCAGTTGCAAAAATTTAAAACTGAAATAGATAATCTGTGGGAAGGCATGGATAATTTAGCAAGCCCGTTATAGGAGATAGATATGCATAGTTTTATAAGTGAAATAAAAGCTGTTTTTGTGAAATACAAAGCAATATTATCTGCGCGTATAACAGCGTTCATCAGTGCAGTTAAGGTCGCGTATTCAAATCTAACTAAAAAGCTATCAAAAGAAAAGGTGTCCAAAAAATGAAACTAGGTGCGTTGAAAGGTATCATTGGTGCAGTAGCACCAACTCTAGGAACGGCTTTAGCAGGACCATTAGGTGGTACAGCTGCTAATGCAATTGCATCGGTATTGGGTTGTAAAGCTGATCCTAAATCTATATCTACAGCTATGCAGTCTGCTACGCCAGAACAATTAGCAGAGATAAAAAAAGCTGAATTAGACTTTGAAGCCCAAATGAAAAAAATGGATGTGGATATTTTCAGCTTAGAGACGCAAGACGTACAACACGCACGAAAAGCATTTGCTAATGATTGGACACCTAAAATATTAGCAATAGGTTTGTTGCTTATGTTTGCAGGGTATGCGTTTTTAATCACAGTGTCACCGCCTTCACAGCAAAGCGACACTATACCTTCATTACTCATAGGTAGTATGTCTGGCGTGTTAGCCTCAGTGGTAAGTTTTTACTTTTGCAGTAGTCATAAAAAAGACGATTAGTCGAACAAGTGTCTAGTCCATTTTTTGGTAGCCATCTTATACTCTGGCGAGTTTTCGTTTCTAGCTAGTGACCATGTATGCCCATTGCTGTGACCTGCACTGCCGCTTGCAACTACTACGCCTTGATCCCTAAGCCTCCGTATAGACTTCTGTACAATAGATTTATCTAGCTTAGTGTTTCGTATGACACTTGTGGTGCTTTGCCTTGAGCGTTCTTTTAAAGCCTCTACAACGGCCTTATCTGCCTTTGCGTTGTCAAATATTCTGTCCCAGCTTTTGTCAAACTCGGATTTGCCTATTTGACTTGGCCGCCTGTCCGATCCTTTACCCATTAATATTTTCCTCTTTTCGTTGATAGACTTCTATAAACGCTTTGCACTTTGGGCAATCATAATGAGAAAGAATTGCAAATGCTTCATCCTCTTCCTCTATATCGTGATCTGCCTGCCAAATTAAATCTGTGCTGCATACAATGCATTTCATATCTTCATTCCCCCAATAAATGGTCGGCCCATGACTGATCTTTTAATCTAGTCATTGCGTCTTGCTTAGACGCTGCTGGTTTGTTTTTACGCTCCCATGTTCTTATGCAGGCTTTCCAATCCTTCATTTTATTTTTGCCTATCATCCATCCTTTAGATTCGTAAAAGTCATAAAACTGCTGCGGATCAATTTTGTTATTACGGTGATCACAATATGATTTTATACTTTCAAGTGTAGGTGGAGTGAAACGTAGCCTAGAAATATTATTAACTGTATTATTAGACTGTAGTATTATATTAGAAGTTTTCTTCGTAGGGGGGTGGAAGTTTTCTTCTTGGGGGTATGGAAGATTATTTCCTGACAGGTATATTTTCCTATTTAGCTCTGTGGATTTCCCTTCAAGAACAATATCAACAAACCCTGCATCGTTAAGCTGCGAAATCCAGCTGCTAATGGACCTGTTAGACTTTTCATACAACTCAGCAAAGTAACTATTGGATGCCCAGCAATAACCTTTCTCATTGCACAGCGCGGTTATTTCACCGTACAATAACTTGCTGTTTGCACAGATTTTATTAGAATATCTAACGTCAGCTGGAATGATTGCGTAATAACTTTTCTTCATTTTTCTCTCCGTAGTTTATGAGTGTTGCTGCTGAAATATCTAAGCCTGCAGCCAACTTAATGATTGTATGCAACGTAGGGTTGTCATTCCATCCTGATCGGTAAGCCGATATAGATGAGGATTCCAATCCTGTAGCCTTTGCAAGCTGCTTGTTGTTTACACCTGCATAAGCCATAGCAATGTTCAAAGATTTTTTGAAACTATAATTATTCATAAAACACCAAAATGTTGTATACTTCATACATAATAGTGCTATACTAAAAAGATTGCAAACATAAATTAATTGGAGTAAACCATGTTAGTGCTGTCTAGGAAGGTAGGCGAGCGAATTTTTATCAATGACGGTGAGATTGTTATAACTGTTGTTGGGATGCAAGGCAATCAAGCAAAGCTGGGCATCGCAGCACCTAACGACACACCTATTCACAGAGAAGAGATTTTTAATAAGATAAATGCCGATGGTCGGCAAAATAAACTGAAAGGAGTTAAAGATGAATAATTTTTGTTTTTCTGGCAACCTTGGCAGAGATGCTGAGTTACGTCATACACCAAATGGTGTAGCGGTATGTAGCTTTCCTGTTCCATGTACGTCAGGCTGGGGTGACAACCAAAAGGTTATGTGGGTTGATTGCTCTATCTGGCGTGAGCGAGGTGAGAAGCTGGTTGAATACCTTAAAAAAGGTACGCCTGTCATGATCTCTGGTGAGCTTACATTGTCTGACCCATATCAAACAAAGTCTGGTGAAACGAAAGTTAAT
>VMHT01083775.1_pt1 | contig 12746 bp, 18 predicted proteins | sample 4693611 | NCBI WGS metagenome assembly VMHT01 (sample SAMN12280063, study PRJNA550983) | marine metagenome | isolation source: seawater sampled from same location over 5 years 0.02-0.2 micron viral filtrate | place: USA: collected off the coast of southern California halfway between the port... ... | reverse complement strand
ATGAAATCCACGCAGCTTAAAAAGTCGCGCAAGTGGAATTCTATGATCCAAGGGCGCACCCTGATGGGCAAGAACGGCCCGTTCCAAGCGCCACGCTTTAGCCATGTTTACGTCCTGCGCTCAATCAGCGAAGAGAACAGCAAAGGCAGCTGGCACGGCTGGGACATGGGGCTTGAAGGCGTAGTCGAAGACTATGCTATTTACGGGCAGGGCAAAGCTTTTGCTGCAAGCATTGGCAGTGGCGATGTGCAAGTGAAGCATTCCCAAGATGGAGATGACCCTAAATCGGATGAAATTCCGTTTTAAGTCAACCGGGGCCGCGTATGGTGCGCGGCCCTTTTCTATCTAGGGGACGGGTATGTCAGATGCACAAAAGTTTGCGGATATCTTCGCCGGGCTAGAACAAGCCTACGGCACATATAAAATAGATAAAACACAGGCAAACGGTAAAAATACAGGTAAAGCAACAGTCGTCCGCGAACCACGGACCACGAAGCATTGGGAGGGGCACCTTTCAGGAAAAGGGGCCAGTATCGGAATTATTCCGATCAACGAAGACAACAAGGTTAAATGGGGCTGTATCGACGTAGATACCTACCCGCTCGACCACAAGCTTTTGATATCGCAAATCCGAAAGCTCAAGCTGCCCTTAATCGTATGTCGATCAAAGTCTGGCGGCGCGCATATGTTCTTGTTTGTGGATGATTGGATCACGGCAAAAGAGATGCAGGAAGTCTTGGGGCACATTGCCTCGGTGCTTGGGCATGGCGGCTGCGAAATCTTTCCTAAACAGATAAAGCTGTTCTTGGACCGCGGCGACGTAGGCAACTTCTTAAACATGCCCTATTACAACGCAGAGGACGGCCTACGCTACGGGTTTCACGATGACGGGAGTGCAGCTACCCTAGAAGAGTTTTTTGCGCTGTACGCGCAGTATGTGCAAACCCCGGAGCAAGTGCAGGCACTAAAGATAGAAGATACCGGGGATGCGGTTATTCCCAACGGCCCGCCGTGCCTTCAGATCCTTGCCAAACAAAAGATTAGCGAAGGCGGCCGTAACAACGGCCTGTTTAATCTGGGCGTCTATTTGCGAAAAGCTTACCCCGATAGCTGGGAAGCCGAAATTCTGTCCTATAATGCGCAGTATTTAGATCCGCCGTTGCCCCTTAACGAAGTCAACATTGTGGCCAAGCAGCTACAGAAAAAAGAATACGCATATAAGTGCAAGGACGCGCCCATACAAAGCTACTGTAACTCGGAGCTATGCCGCACGCGTAAGTATGGCGTGGGAGCGGCTGTAACAGGGGCTACAGTAGCGAACTTGCGTAAGTATAACTCTTTGCCCCCGGCTTGGTTTATGGACGTCAACGGAGAGCCTTTGGAGCTAGACACCGAGGCGCTAATGAACCAGACGGCCTTCCAACGCTCTTGTGTCGAGCAATTAAACCACCTTCCACGGACCGCAAAGAAAGAGCAGTGGGAAGCCCGGATCAATCAATTGCTAACAGACATGACTGAAACGGAGGGCGCCATTGTGGAAGTGTCGGAAGACGCGTCCATTGACGGGCAGTTTTATGATTATCTGGAAGAATTCTGTACGACGCTGCAAAAGGCCAATACGCGCGAAGAAATACTGCTGCGCCGGCCTTATACAGACGAAGAAGAGGGGCGCATTTACTTCAGGCTCAAAGACTTTGAAGCGCATCTGCGCAAGAACAAATTCTTTGAATACAAAAGCCATAAGATTGCGCAGCGGCTCCGGGATAGAAACGGAGAAAGCACCGTTATGAAAATTAAAGGCAAAGCCGTGCGCCTGTGGGTTATTCCGGCCTACGATATTGTGAGTGTGGATATTGATACCCCGGACTTTGGGCAGAATATGGAGGCACCCTTTTAATGCCGACAGAGCGAATAGAAAAAATCTATGCCATGCGGCAGGAGCTTAACGAAAAGGGCAAGCCTAAATACTCGTATGACAAGATAGGTAAAGAGTTTGGCATTACCCGGGAGCGCGTGCGCCAGCTGTTAGCTAAGCGCGACAGGTTAAAAAAATGGTACGCCGAGGCCAAAAAAGTCGCGCCGTACTTTGACTTCAGCAATATTACTCGGATGGATCAATTTATACCGCCGTTGGTATCTATCCGCACAACACATGCAATTCGTAACGGCGTGCCTCCGGGGTTAAGCGTGCAAGAGTTTATTGATCTTGTAGATCCCGCGGAACTTTTGGCTATCCCCAACTGCGGGGTGGTCACTGTAAAAGAGTTATTTGGAGCAATTAAGGAGGCTGGTTACGATGTATCGAATATTCGGACCCCCCGGTACGGGAAAAACTACAACACTGTTAAATATGGTGGAGGAAGCCCTCTCCAATGGTACGTCTCCAAATACAATTGCATTCCTAGCCTTCACACGAAAAGCAGCAAATGAGGCCAAGGAACGCGCCGCCGTTCGGTTTAACCTAGATCCAGAAAACGATCTGCCGTACTTTCGCACGCTGCATTCTCTTGCCTATCGTATGCTGGGCCTTAAAGACAGCCAGCTTATGCAGCCCGAGCATTATGACGAATTGTCCTACAAAATAGGCATGGCGCTAAGCGTGACTAAAATATCTGATGATGACGACAGTATAATGGTTTCGTCGGATCACCCGATCCTGCAACTCATAAACCTCTCTCGGCTCAAGAAAAGCAAGCTTATTGAAGAATACGACCGCAGCCAATTAAACGAAACATGGGCCGAGGTAGACTATGTTAATCGCTCCTACACTGCATATAAAGAAGTGCAGGGGCTTGTAGACTACACAGATATGCTAATCTCTTTTGCAGAAAAAGCCGTCTTTCACTGCCCACGGTTCAAGCTTTGCTTCATGGACGAAGCGCAAGACTTGTCCCCCGTGCAGTGGGACATTGCCCACGCGTTAGACGACTTGTCCGACCGCATGTATTGCGCGGGAGATGATGACCAAGCCATTTACCGTTGGGCCGGTGCGGATGTTGACCACTTCATTAACCTAGAGGGCGGCTCAGACGTATTAGAGCAATCCTATCGGATCCCCGCAGAAGTCCATGCCGTGGCCGAGCAAGTGGCCTCCCGAATAATCCGACGCTTTCCAAAGAAGTATCTGCCCCGTAAAGAACGCGGTAAAGTAGAACGGATCTATAGCGTCGGGGACATGGATATGTCTGAAGGCGATTGGCTGGTTATGGCGCAGGCAAACTATATGTTGTCCCCTGTAGCCGAAACCTTAAAGTACAACGGATATTTGTTTGAGCGCAACGGCCATCGGTCCATATCAGAAAAGGTAAGTAGCTCCGTCAACGGATGGGAGCAAATGCGCCGGGGTAAAAGTATTGATTGCAAAACAGCGCAGAATATTTACGATTATATGTCCGGAAACGGAAAGCACATAAAGCGCGGCTTTAAGCGATTTAAATCGCACGATGAAGACAAGTTTTTTACGTTAGCCGATTTACAGGAACACCATGGTCTTTTGGTACAAGACGATATGGTGTGGCACGAGGCCATGGATAAAATGCCCGATCTTGACCGGGTGTATATCACGGCCCTATTGCGGAGCGGCGAGAAGTTTAACGCCGTGCCCCGCATTAAACTGTCCACGATCCACGGCGCCAAAGGTGGCGAAGCGGATAACGTGGTTATTTTTACCGATCTAACGTCGGCTGCCTTGAGAGAGATGGGCGACGATATGCACCGCGTGTTTTATGTGGGGGTCACAAGAACGCGGAAAAATCTCTACATAGTGGACCCCCAAGACGTAACACGAAGCTATCAACTATAGAGGCAGATATGAAAAGAGACGAAATTTTGGACAAAGCAAAAGAGCTTATTAACGGCCCACGGGCAAAAGATTATGGGGACGCTTTTGCCAATCATCAACGCATAGCGGATGGATGGAACATAATTCTCAAGTCTGTGGGGGAAGTAACCCCCGCGCATGTGGCGCTAATGATGGATTGGGTAAAAACCAGTCGCCTGTTAGAAACGATAGACCACATGGATTCGTGGATCGACAAGGCGGGGTACACCGGGTTGGGGGCGGAGTTTGCCTCCGAGCAGAATACCAAAGCCCAAGAACCGCTAAACCTCTTCAAAGGCAACGGCCGTATAAACGAGCCTGTTGAGAAAATTATGGCAGAAGTGCAGGAGAAACATCCCGACGTTACCCTGCCCACATTCAAAAGCAGTCAAACGTAATGCAAACAAAAATGCAAATGCCAATGTTTCCGCCCAAAACGGAATGGGTGCCCCCGAGCGAACTGCCGGACTTAACTGATGCAACGGAGCTTTGCATCGACCTTGAAACCAAAGACCCCAACCTGAAAAACAAAGGGCCCGGCTGGCCCACGAAGGACGGGGAAATCATTGGCTTTGCTGTTGCGACAAGCGGTTGGTCCGGGTACATCCCGGTCCGCCATTGGGGCGGCGGCAACCTAGATGAAAAAATAGTACGGCGCTGGTTACAAAAACAATTGAACTCGCCCGGCGATAAAATAATGCACAACGCCCAGTATGATTTGGGTTGGTTGCGCGCAGATGGCTACAACGTCAACGGCCGTATTATTGACACCATGGTTACGGCAAACTTGCTGGACGAAAACCGCTTTAGTTATGCGCTCAATGCGCTGGGATACGATTATCTGGGCAAAACCAAGGCGGAGAAGGGGCTGAAAGAAGCCGCGCGGGAGTTTGGCGTAGATCCCAAAAGCGAAATGTGGAAGCTGCCGGCAATGTATGTCGGAGGGTATGCCGAGGGCGACGCAACACTGACCTTGGAACTCTGGAACCACTTTAAGACAGAGATAAACCGCGAGGATCTTTGGTCTATTTGGGAGCTAGAAAACAGCTTACTCCCATGCCTTGTGGACATGACCCTAAAGGGCGTGCGCGTAAACCTAGATTTAGCGGAAAGATCCAAACAAACCGTTTTGAAAAGAGAAAAGGGTCTGTTAAAAAAGATTAAAGATATTGTAGGAAAGGATGTAGAAATATGGGCAGCACAATCAATAGCTCAAGCCTTTGATAAAACCGGTCTGGAATATCCGCGCACAGAAAAAGGCGCTCCCTCGTTTACTAAACAATTTCTCTCAGAACATCCGCACGAATTGGCGCAATCAATTGTGCAAGCGCGGGCGTATAACAAAATAAACGGCACCTTCATTGACGGCTTGCTGCGCTACGTGGGACCAGATGGGCGGATCCACGGGCACATAAACCAAATCCGATCAGAAGATGGCGGTACAGTCAGCGGCCGCGTGTCCATGTCTAACCCCAACCTTCAACAAATCCCGGCCCGCGACCCGGAGCTAGGCCCAATGATCCGCAGCCTGTTCTTGCCAGAAGAAGGCGAGCAATGGGCGTCCATTGACTTTTCGCAACAAGAACCACGCATCGCGGTCCATTATGCAGATGCCTACGGTAAAAGCACCCGGTCCAAACTAGCCGGCGTGGCCGAGATGGTAGACGCCTACACCAACGATCCCAACACCGATTTTCATACCATGGTGGCTGAAATGACCGGGCTTAAACGTAAAGCCGCTAAATCTGTCGGCCTCGGCATTATTTACGGCATGGGCGTTAATAAACTTTCCGGGGAATTAGACGTTTCAGTGGACGAAGCCCGCGCAATACTGAAACAATTCAACTCCACGTTGCCTTTTCTAAAGCAACTAAACTCAGGCGTGCAAAGAAGGCTAGAAGACCCCCGGTCAAGCGGCTCTGTGCGCTCGCTGCACGGCAGAAAGTGCCGCTTTAACCTTTGGGAGCCAGACACGTTTGATATGCACAAGGCTATGCCCTACAAAGAAGCCGTCGCGGCCCACGGGCCAACTACCCGGCTCAAGCGCGCCATGACATACAAGGCCCTCAACAGGCTTATTCAAGCCTCGGCCGCGGATATGACCAAGAAAGCATGGTTAGAAGTCTACAAAGCAGGGCACACCCCGCTTATTCAGGTGCATGACGAACTGGCATTTAGCGTGGACAGCTTAGATAAAGCCAAAGAAATTAGAGAAATAATGGAAAACTCCATTTCTCTTTGCATTCCAAACAAATGCGATATTGACATCGGCCCATCTTGGGGCGAAACTAAAGAGATATAGACTGCTTGACTCTATATGCCTGTGGCGGGGGCTTCCCTCATTGTTCTTTTTCTCCAAATAAAGCACTTGGAGCCCCGCACGCAACTACCCCCTTTCCCGGCTAGGATTCGCACTGCAACGGAAAGGGGGTTTTTTCTTGCTTATCGTTTGGTCATCTTATATATTCCCACATAACGAAGTGGGGGTTATCACCATGGATACCAAAAAATGGAAAAGCGTACTGGTTCCGCGCGAAACCTACGAGGAATTAGTCGCCGTTGCTTTTATAGAAGGCCGCACCATTGGCGGCCAGCTGCGCATGATGTTTGATTTCTGGAAGAATGGAAACCTTTCAGAAAACGATATGCGCGTGCTAAAATCTCAAGTCCGCAAAAACAGACAAGCCAGAAAAGAAGAAGCCGAAAAAATTCTGGAAGAAGCCGTTAAAAAAGAAACGGAAGAAGCTTTTCGTGTCGCCGGCATAGAAACCCTGCGCCCCAGATGACCGCTTTACTCTTTGGGCAAATGTCCGACCCCAATATTGCCGCGCTGCGCAGCCACTTTGATCTGTTCGTAGACCAATCCCAAAACCTACATTGGGACATAACTACCGACACCCTAACAGTGGACGGCCATGAAATTAATTTTAATGCAAGCTTCGGGCGCGCAAACGTCTTCGCAGAAAACAATTGGACAATGTATGCCAACGCATATCTGATATCAAACTACGTTCGCGCGCACCCAAACATAAAACAATACAATCCTAATTACGAGCAAGAAACACCCTATAAATTAAAAAACCTTGTCCTAGCCAAACAATGCGGACTACATGTCCCCGATACAGAAGCCGGAATAGAAACAGGACGGCCAGATACCATAATAAAACCCATTACCGGTGGAGCGCACGCCGCCCACGGCTCACGGGCCGATTACCCCGTCATTCTACAACAGCGCATAGACGGCCTTAATAAGCGCCTCTTTGTTATTGGAGACGATATCTTTGTCTTCGGGCTGGCGTCCACGCATCTCGACTACCGGGACGACCCTAACCCATCCCTCTTTGTTTCTGAAATAGATCATGCTATAGTTCCGCAAGTGCGTAAACTTATGGGCAAGATAAATCTTACGTTTGGCGCCGCCGACTTTATAGATGATGGCAACAAAACGTGGTTTTTAGAGATTAATTCCAGCCCCATGTTTGCGGCGTTTAATAACGTGGTTGCGGGCAAATTAGCAGAAAGCTTGCGCGCTAACCTTAAATAAGGGTGCGGTATGGCAGTCACATATAATGACAGTGGGCAGGGCAACACTATCGGCTCTAATGATCGTGGTGTATTATATACCAACTACACCCCCGATGGGCCTCAAATCCAGTTTATGGACCACGCGGGTAATTTAGTTAATACTTTTGCGGACGAAACTTCCGCTCGTAATTTCTTAGACAGTGAATTAACTTTCGATGCTTATAATCAACAAGCCTCGCCAAATTACATGGAAAATTTAAGCGTCGGGCAACCGCCTCCCGGGATGGCCACAACCATGACGATGGGCGGGGGAAATGCCGGAGGGATCGTCCCCGCGGGCGTAACGCAAGGACAACTAGGGCAGGCAAACCCCCTTACCGCCCAACCCCTACCAGACGGAGGAAATTTTATGTTACCACAACCCTTACCCGGCGCCGGAGTAGCCAACACGCGGGCCATAGGCGAAGACAATTCTATGTTGCAGCCAAATAACCCTAATGCCTTTACCCGAGCCATAGGAGAAGATGGAAACTTTGGACCAATCGGAACGGTCACAACCATGGCCGTAGGCGAAGAGGGCGATATGCCCGGTCCCCCCGGCGAAGGAATGGTCACAACCCAAGCGATTGGGGAAGACGCAAACTCCGGCCTACTCCCCCCTCAAATGGGCGGACTCACAACCCAAGCCATGGGCGAAGAAGAAGGCCAGCCCGGATTTCCCGGCCAACCAACACCTCCCGGATTATTCCCGCAGCCACAACCGCGGCCACCAATGCAACAGCCTATAGGTGGAAAAGGCGGTGGCGGCTTCCAACAACCCCCCGCGTACCAAAGACCGCCTAACCCCTTTATGGGAGGCGGATATGGCGGTTATGGAGGCGGGTTTGGCGGATTTGGCGGTGGATTTGGCGGAGGCTTCCAACCACAACCATACCAACAGCCTTACCAACCGCGGCCCGTGTACCAACCACAGCCATATGGCGGTGGATTTGGCGGAGGAGGTAAAGGTGGCGGGGGAGGCTTCCAGCCGCAGCCGTTCATGCCGCAGCAACCATATCAACAACCGTACCAGCAACCGTACCAACCGCAGCCGCAGCCGCAGCCGCAGCAACCGGGCGGTAAAGGTGGCGGGGGAGGCTTTGGACCCCAAGACCAATTGTTTGGTATGCAAAACCAACAAAACGCACAAAATCAACAAATGTTTGATATGCAAAACGCCCCTCAAACCGGGCAACAAATGCAAGCCCAACCCGCACCAGCCGGAACAGGCGGCGCATCACCATTCGGATCCATGCTAGGTGCCGCAGCCGTGGGCGGAGGCGGAGGTAATAGAACCGCGCTGTTCTAAATTAAATAACCATTCACGCGCAAGCCGCGCACAAATTGGTCCAACTCCTCGCGCGCAGTGAATAACTCGCGCTGGATGTTGGGCCGCGCATCCTCACGAAAACGCTCCTGATCTAAAGTATCAACCTGACGACGTAACCACTTCAACTCAGCTTGCTGAAACGTCGTCAATGCCTTCCGCTCCTTCTGATCGTCCATCCGTAGCCTCCTTTAATTGAGCAACCAATTGCTCCATCTCATCCAAAACACTCACTTCCATGAATTCTAAAAAATCCGCAGCCTCCAATAATAATTGACGCTGCAACGCAACACGCTCCATCGTCCACGGACCACGGCCTAAATCAAACGCAACTAATCTAATGTTCTGTGAATGCTCCGGCGTTAGTCCCACATCGCATTCCGCATCAAAACAACCGCATCACCATAAACCTCCATGCAAAGCGTGCCAATTACCTCCAAGTTTAAAGGCAATCCAGCCTCACGACCCTCCGCATTCGATACAACCTGATACCACTCAGACCATATCACCGTATGCGCCAAATCCAGCTGGCGCAAATTTACACTGTCCACGGACACCGGGCCACCAACCAACCCCTCAACAAACTTTATGGAAGGGGGAGACTGGCGAAACTCTATAACAGTCGTCTCGCCAGTCATCTGCATCGCTATAAGCCGGTCAGTCTTTTCCATAACCCAAGCCTAACAAAATTAACCAAAAAATCATAGCAAAGTTTATTCCCGCCTGTCGCCAAACACACGACGAAACGCTTCGTTCAAAATCTTTTCCATATCTTCCTTAGTCATCACTCCTCCTGTTCAATTTAATATCCACATTCATTACAGTATTCCAATCCGGGCCACGCTCAATCAAATCATGAATTTCAAAAAGCTCCTCAATATCATACTCCACAACAATAGGGCCCGCGTCCCCGCCCCGATAAGTCACGCTCATTTGCCACCTAGAAACCATTCAATCCTCCTCAAACATCGCGTCCATTAACGCTTTGCCTTTTAAAGTTAAACGAACTTCTCTATGCCTGCGGTCCGATAACATAGTTTTAACGTCCACAAGTTCCGCAGGGGTTCTTTTACCTCGGTGAAAATATGATAACGCATGAACCAACCGGCAGGTTGTAGATTTATGATATCCCAAAGACTGCTGTAAATCGTGCAGCGTTACAGGCTGGTCCTTACATATCTGCGCAAAAACTGCCAAATGATTTAACGAACAATGAGATTCCTCATTCACCGCTTCCGAAAAAAGTTTAATTTGTGCTATTAATAATTTTGGCCGCATTCAATCCTCCAATAAATCTTGACCACGAGGTTTAAGAGATAATTTAAGCCGCGAACGACGATCCCTCCCCGCCTTCCAATCATACGGCTCCCACTTAGGGTTCTTAACATCCATATACCCCAAATTAGACGCAACCTTGCGCATCTTCCGAAAAGCCTTAGCCTCTATCTGACGAACCCGCTCCCGGGAAACCCTCAAAGATAACGCGCACTCCTCCAAACTCTGATTATGCGCAAACCGCCGAGATAAAACATCCCGCTCCCGAGAAGATAAATTTTGAGAAAACTGACTTAATGCACTCAATTGCGATATAGTCTTTTCCGACGAACCCTCCTGAACCAACTTCTTTACGTCGTCCAAATCAAGATTAACCTCCGATGTCGATTTCCGCAAACGAAGCTCCCGCATATGATCCGGCCACAAATCCTCCGGATCCCGGCCAACCATCCCCGCAATGTCCAAAGCTAAATCCGTCCAACCCTTCGAATTATACGGAACAGCCTTCATCGTAATTAACTTATTTACCGTCTGATGCGAACGACCCATCTTTCGGCACATGTCCGCAACAGAAGAATACCGCGCGCGTATCGCACGAAGTAACCTCCCATTGCGAACAGTTACCTTTAAATTAAAATCCTCATCAAAACTCACAACCCCTCCCCCGGATCAACCTCCCCAGAACCATCACAGTCCAAACAACGCTCACGACGAACATCCAAATAACCAACGTCCCGGTTGAAATTATGTGGCATAGCAACCTCAACCTCAATAATACCCTCGCCATCACACCGCGGACAACGGCCCACGAAAAAACGATCCGTGTCCTCAGTCATCACACCCTCACTCGCTGAACCGCGTCCATCCACAAATCCTTTTTGGACTTGGGCTGCTCAACCTCCTCGTCCGAACGAAAACAACTAACGTCCCATGACATCACGTGATCCAAACCAAGGTTGTCTTGATGGCTCCAACGACCAATGCAAGGGCCATTGTTCTTTATACGCTCGACAAGCGCCCCGCCATCTGCAAGACATCCTTCGACAGCGACGCCCTTGTGGTAAAAGCGGCCATGATACTCGCCGTACCATTTAATTTCCAAATCGCCCTGCTCCTCGACGAACTGCTTGAATTCTTCAACTGTTGGTTTCATGTCGCTTCCTCCGCCCGAGCCGCCTCGTAATCCGCCTGACGGCCCGATTCCTCAACCCGATCCATTAAATTCTTGTGAACCATGGTCTGATTATCCAACAAAGCCTCGCGTAACCCAATCTGCGCAGCCTCCAAAACCTCAATCGCAGACTTTATACCAGCATGATTAGGTATCTCCCGACTAGGCCAATCACTATAAACCAAAGACTTAAAACGGTTTAAGCGCGTTTCCGCGTGCAATAAATCGCCAGAAAAATCCGACGCAATCTCAAAAAACTTAATGTCCATAGCTTTTTCTCCTTCGCACTGTAGACAAACTATAAGATGATATGCGATGATCGTGTTGTCAACCTAAAAATGCAAGGACGCCCAAATGGAATTCTCAAACCACCTGCCAACATTCATAATTCAAATGCTCGGACCACCAAAACAAAAACCACCAGAAAAAAATCACGAACAGCGGACCACGGACCACGTGGCGTGGCGCCCGGCCTACGAAGGAGAAGAGCCGCCGTTTTAGAGAGTTACTTAGTTTCGGTTATAGTTATACGGCCAGAAAAAAAAAAAAAAAAAAAAACTAAAAAGTAGCCGAAACCCATGTAACCGTGTAACTTTAGTGTTATTTGTAACAAAACCAATAATTTAGCAGTTACAGCATTGGTTACATAGTTACACAAACTATAGTATTTCTCTTAATCAAAGAATGTCGTTAAGGGGGGCGGGGGTTTTTTTTTAAAAAAATAAAAATTCTGGAGGCTTATACAGTGTGTTTACAAAGCAACCACCCCTGCATATAGTCTTGTTACGTCAATTTACTGGAGGACAGGAATGCCGAGATCAAAAGATAGATATATGGTGCCAGATGAAGGCGCGCCGCTCACGCCGTCAGGCAAGCGGACATATAAAAAACGATATAGCCCAGAAGAACGCCCTCTGACACGCAAACAAGAATTGTTTGTAAAAGAGCTTGTTTCTAAGGATGGGCAAATAACTATGCGGGATGCGGCAATCAACGCCGGGTATCCGGCTAAGTCCGCCAGTGTGCGGGCATCCGAGCTTTGTAACCCGGCCCGCTTTCCGAATGTGGTCGCTGCAATCAAAGCTTATCGCACCGAATTAGATCGGAAGTACGGGGTCGAATACAAAAGACACCTGCGGGATCTGCAATTGATTCGGGATGCGGCCTTGGATAGCGGAGCGTTTAGTGCGGCTGTTCAAGCCGAGTACCGTCGCGGGCAGGCGCAAGGCGACATCTATGTAAACAAATCAGAAATCCGCCACGGCACTATTGACGGCATGTCAAAAGAGGAAGTGCTTAAAGCAATACAAGAATTAAAGGGAAGCTATGAACCAATCACTATTGACGTCACTCCAGAAGAAAAACAAAAAACCGGCAATCGGGAAACGGCGCGAAGCCGCCTTTTGGGACCAGCTGAAGAAACAGATGGCCCAGAAGAGGCCGAAGTGGTTGACCGAGAGGATTGAAAGCTGGGCCACGCCGGGCTTCCCAGACGTCTTTGTGGAAGATGATGACGGGAAGTACCATACAATCGAATTAAAGCATTGTATCGCGCCCCGAGTGGATCTGAGCCCGCATCAGGTTTCATT
>VMHT01181264.1_pt1 | contig 12749 bp, 11 predicted proteins | sample 4693611 | NCBI WGS metagenome assembly VMHT01 (sample SAMN12280063, study PRJNA550983) | marine metagenome | isolation source: seawater sampled from same location over 5 years 0.02-0.2 micron viral filtrate | place: USA: collected off the coast of southern California halfway between the port... ... | reverse complement strand
CGAGCAGGCGCAGGCGCGGATAAGCGATAATACCCGCCGCTGCGACGAGGCTACCGACGAGAACGGTAAGCGCGGCAATCGTATTCATAACGTATCGATCCCGGCGCCCGGCGTTTGCCCGGCGAATTGTCGATTAAAAAAGGACGGAAAGATCCCGGTGAGTTGGTCTCAAATCGCGCTAAGCATATTTTCGACCGTAACGTCGTTCATTATCTGGTCGTTTCTGGTCTACGCGTTTTATGTGCTGCGTAATCGCAGTCTTGAGCATAAGCTCAAGCAGTTGATCCAGCCCGAGCGCAGCGTACCCGACGAGGACCGCGTGCATATCGTATGTGCCAACGCGACCGGCGTTCGGGTGACCGTGCGCGATGTGCGTCTGATCACCGACGACGACGTTCACGTCAGTCTGGCCTATATCGGCGATACCGGCGATGTGGTTCGCCCGCGCAAGCCGAACGACATTATCGCCCGGCGGCGCAATCCGGTGATCACACGCCACGAAAAGGCAGGCCTCATCGAGCGAAACTTCGTGGAGTTGCCGGCGCAGAGCGCGGGCATGTGGGCGCTGACCGCCAATCAGGTCGAAAGCGCAAAATGGCACTTCGTGGAATGCTTGCTGGTGATCGACTATCCGACCCTGCTTAACACCCGCAAATTGATGGTGGTGTACGCAAAGCAGTCGATCGTCGACAGCATCAACGAGGACTTCAATCGTTATATCGTCGATGCGCGCCGCCGTCATCGGCACGAAAGCTAACCCTGGGTTATTCGTTCGCGACGCCGTGGGGCACGTGGCCGGCGGCTACACGTTGAGAAGCGCTACCGATATGGGTCGCCTGATCGTCGAAGAAAATATCCGCACCGAAGGCTTCCAGAAACTCGGCCTTGGTCATGCCGCCGAGGAACAACGCCTCATCGATTCGGATATGCCAGGCGCGCAGGGTGCGAATGACGCGTTCATGCGCGGGCGCACTGCGTGAAGTCACCAGCGCGGTACGAATCGGGCACCGGGCCGGGTCGAACTCGGCCTGGATCCGCGTCAGTGCTTCCAGAAACGCCTTAAAGGGCCCGCCCGGCAGCGGTTTGCCGGCAGAGCTGACTTCGCTGGCGGCGAAGGCTTCGAGCCCCTGTTCCTTGAAGATGCGTTCGGCTTCATCGGAAAACAGGACGGCGTCACCATCGAAAGCGATCTTGAGTTCGCCGTCTTCATGCGCCAGCGAGTGGCCAGGCACGATAGTCGCGGCGGCACAGCCGGCCTTGAGCGCGGCGCGTACGTCGTCCGGATCGGCAGAAAGAAACAGATCGGCACCAAAGGCGCTCACATAGCGATAGGGCGAACTGCCGCTGGTAAACGCGGCGCGGGTAATCGGTAGCTTGTGATGGGCGATAGAGTTGAACACGCGCAGACCCGTATCGGCACTGTTACGCGAGAGCAGGATCACTTCCACGCGTTCGCTTTCGGCCTCGTTGAGCGCCAGCAGCTTGCGAACCAGCCCGAAGGCGACGCCGGGTTCGAGCACGTCCTCCTCGTGCTGGATCTGGTAGTTGCAGTAGGCTTCCCGGCCGTCTTCCTCGAAGACCCGATGGCTGGCTTCGAGATCGAACAGCGCGCGTGAGGAAATGCCGACGACGAGTTTGTCCGGAGTATCGCTCATGGCAGGCGAGTGTAGCGGGATTGCCCGGCATCCGGCCATAAAAAAGCGGCGGACCCATGGTGGGCCCGCCGCCTGCAAAGCACCCTGACCAAAGGCTAGAAGTAATAGCCCATGTTGATGTTGAACAGTGTCTCCGTCTCGTCGGCATTGCCGGTCATGATGCCGTTGACGAACGGCTCGTTCTTGCCGTTGATGATGTCGAAGTAGGTGTAGAGATTGCCGGCGGCCACGGCGGCGCCGGTCACGTTCTGCCAGGTGTTGTTGAAATCGCCCGACTTGTTGCCGACATACGAGTAGTCGTTGTAGAACTCGATGCTGTCGAACGGACCGATGTCCAGCGGCACCGTGTAACTCAGATTGGCGATGTAACTGTCGGCCTCGGAGGCGAACGGGTAGTTGAAGGCATAGGCCGCAGCACCGATCGCGGTCTCGTCGCCGTCGAGGTCGTACTCGTAGCGGGTGGCCTGCAGCATCAGCTCGAACTGACCGTAGTTGCCGAGCGCATGCAGGGCGTAGGCCTCGTTGTGGCCGTAGGGCGTATTCTGGGTGTTGTTGTAGATCTGGCCGTACTGACCGGACACGCCGACTTCCGTGCTGTAGTCGGTACCGTCGCCAAAGGTATAGGCCAGCCGCATGTTGCCGGTATTGGTTTCCTGAATCTGGTCGCCGGCGCCCGTGCGATCCTGCGGGTCGGCCGCCGGCAGGTTGGTCGGGTCGATGGAATAGCGATCGCTACCGCTGTCGCCGCCCTTCTCGTCGTTCTTGAAGAACGCCACGGCGTAGTCGAACGCGCCGCGCGAACCCTTGTACTTCACGCCGGCGTCGTAGTCGTCCTCGAAGCCGGTGTAGAAGTTCGAGGAGAAATAGAAGTTGTTGGACGCGTAGGGCAGCAGGCCGAAAGGCACCTGGGTCACGCCCACCTCGACCTGGCTGTCGTCGGCAAAGCGGTAACCGACCCAGCCGTGATGGATGGTGCGCATGTAGTCGTAGAATCGATACTCGGCCGAGAGCAGCAGATTGTCGATGTCGGCATCGAGATTGATGCGGAACACATCCAGATTGATGTCGCCGCCGCGCTCCTCGCTGTTCTTGTTCCGGCCGAAGGTGTCGTCGCTGTAATTCGTGTAGGTGTAGTTGTACCGCAGCGCGCCGCCCACCTGGACTTCCTTGGACTGTTTCTCGTCGTATGTCTTGCCGGCGATCTTCTTGACCGTCGCGCGATCCAGCTCCTTACCGCGCGGCTGACCGGCACCGGTCTCGACATTGACTGTGGTGCCGGACGCTTCGGTGTCCGTATCCGCGGTCTGTTGTTGTTCCTCGTTCTGCTCCAGTCGCTGTTCGAGTTGCTGAACCTGCTGCTTGAGTGCATCGAGCTGCTGGCGCATCAGCTCCATGTCGCCGTCACCGGCGGCATACACAGGAAAAGCGGCGCCCGCGATCGCGAGGCCAAGGATAAGTTGCTTTTTCATGAATCCCCCCAAGGGTGTCGGTTACGTGTCCCCTACACGCTCGCGTATAACTCTAGCACCGGTATTCTGTTGTTGTGAAGAGGAAATGTTTCAATGTCGTGAAAGGTGCTGCAGACGGTTTCCCGTCGCCCTGTGAAGGCCTGCATCCCGAGCTTTGTATGAGGTCGGTGTCGGCATGGGGTGGCCGTGCTTGGTCGCTGCGGCGGCGTCGCTGCCGGGTCAGCATCTGAGTCGCCATGTTATTCCAAATATATTCGTCTCAAGCCGGAGACCGGGCCTTCGGCGTGTAGACCTGTCGTTGTAACGCGGCAGACGGTGTGCCGGAGGGTGCGGATCCGTGTATTGCCGGTAAACACGAAATCCGGTGACGCTGAACGTCGGCATTACGTTATGCTGGCGCGCAGATGCCAAAACCGCACGAGGGCATTCGCCATGGCCAAAGCCACGTTTGCGATGGGCTGTTTCTGGCAGCCCGAAATGATTTTTCGCCGCCTCGACGGCGTCACCGATGCCTGTGTCGGCTATGCGGGCGGCCATGTGGCCAACCCCGGCTATCGCCAGGTCTGTGGTGGTCATACCGGCCACGCGGAAGTGGTGCAGGTCGAGTTCGATCCGACGGTCATGACCTATGAGCAATTGCTTGACGTGTTCTGGGCCGAGCACGACCCCACGACCCGTGACCGTCAGGGGCCGGACGTCGGATCGCAGTATCGCTCGGCCATATTCACTCACGACCCGTCTCAGGATGCGGTGGCCCGGACCAGCCGTGAAGATCAGCAGGCCGGCATGACGCCCGAAATCGTCACCCGCATCGAACCGCTTGACGTGTTCTACCCCGCCGAGGATTATCATCAGCGCTATCTCGAAAAGAACGGCCGTGTCTGTATTTGAACGGGCCGCCGCGCGTGCGGGCGTGGTGGTGTGGCAATGACCGATAACGAGCCATCCAACGCGGCCGAAGAATCCGCGGGGCGCAAGCACGCCATCCAGGAAAGCCGGCAACGACTGCGCCTGCAACGCATGGATCGCGCGCTGGTGCGCGCGTACCTGGCGGTGCCGGATGCGTTGCCCGAGGCGGATTACGAGTCGCTGCGCTACGCTCTGGGATTGGCCCGGTTGCATGTGTTCCGTCCGGCCACGGCGGGCCCTGCCGGGGATGTCGCGGTGGACCGCGAGCGTATCGCGCCGTTGCGCGGCTGGCTGCTGGAGCATCTTTACGATCATCTGCGGGGCGACGCCGCGCCCGAGGACAAGCTGGCCGCCTGCCGCGAGGCGATTTCCGAGGTGCGGGCGCAGGCCATCGACTTGCGGCGCGACCTGCTGGCCTCACACGTCGACGATTTCGACGCGGCGGCACTCGACCGCGAGGCCGGGCGGCGGGCACTGGTTACGGTCGCCGGCGGGGGTGGCGGCGCCGGCTACGTCTATGTGGGCGCTTTCGCGCGGCTCATGGAAGAGGGGCTGATACCGGACTACATGGTGGGTAACTCCATCGGCGCGATTCTTGGGCTGTTTCGTGCACAACGCCGTCACGGCGACGTCAGCGACTATCTGGATTTCGCCCGCAAGCTCAAGAACGGCGATATCTTTACCGCCGCGCGCCGGCGTAGCGAGTTCTGTCTGCCCGGTCTTTTGCATCTGCATCTGCGTGCACTGCATCAGCGCATGGCTACGGGCGATCTGCGCCGGCCGCTGCGTCTGGATGAAATGGAGATACCGCTGGATCTGGTGGTTGCCGGCATCCGGCGTCGGCCCTACGAGCGCCTGCCCTCGGACGTACGCGCACCCAACGAAGGCGCCGAGCGCTGGCTACCGATGTGGATGCGTGTAGCGGCCCGTTTCGCCCGGCTTCTACAGTTCTTCAGCGCCGATGTAGTGGAACCGATCGTGCTCGGGCGCGATACCGACACCCGGCAGGTGCATGCCGTGGATGCAGCGGGCTTTTCAGCGGCGGTACCGAGCATTCTCCAGTACGAGCCCGGCCCGGGCGCCGGAGTAACGCGCGAGATTTTTTCCGAACTTATGGCCACCCGCGAACTGGCCGCCATCGTGGATGGCGGTGTGGCCGACAACGTGCCGGCCCGGGCCGCCTGGCGCGGGGTGGCCGCTGGACGTGCCGCCACGCGCAATGCTTATTACCTGGCGTTCGACTGTTTCTTTCCGCGTGTCGACGCAAAGAATTTTTGGCTATGGCCGATCACCCAGACCGTACAGATGCAGATGCGGGTGAACCGCGTCTATGCCGACACCATGGTGCGTTTCGACCGCACGCTGTCGCCATTGAATATCGTGCCCAGCCCGGACGCACTCGATCTGTCGGTGGGCTGGGGCTATCAAGAGATGGAGGCCCGCATGCCCGAGGTTCGTGAAATGCTGCGTACGGTAAGTCTGTTCGCAGATACGAGCGAGGCACGGGCCTCGTGAGCGATCAGGAGGGCCACCGCCACGACCACGATACGCCGCGGCCGTTCGCGGTCGTCACCGGCGATCGTACGCTCAGCGAACGGCTGTTCCTGCTGTGGGATCTGGCGATCATCGCGCTGGTATCGCTCAATCTCGCGCTGATTCTGTTCGATGCGATGTTTGCCATCGGCCCGCTGGCCGGCGTGTTCGAGTCGGCGGCACCCGGTCTGCATGGCTGGTACGAAAGCTCGGTGCACGAAAACTTCATCGCCATCGATCTGGTCTTTGTGGCCATTTTTGTTGCCGATGTGCTCGCCGGCTGGGCCATCGCGATCGCCCAGAAACGCTATTACCGCTGGTATTTCTACCCGTTTGCGCGCTGGTACGACGTGCTCGGTTGTATTCCGGTGGCGGGCTTTCGTTTTCTGCGTGTACTGCGTGTGATCACGATTCTGGTTCGCCTGCATCGTCTGGGCGTGATCGATATCCGCAACTGGGCGGTCTACAAGACCTTCATGGTCTATTACGAAATCGTGGTTGAAGAGATTTCCGACCGCGTAGTCATCAAGGTACTCAGCGGCGCCCAGGAAGAACTGGAAAGCGGGGGCCAAGAGTTGTCGCACCGCGTAGTGCGCGAAGTGATCCAGCCTCGTCAGCAGCGCCTGGTCAACGCCACCAGCACACATATCGAGAACGCGATCATGGCGGCCTATAAAGCCAATCGCGACGAGTTGCAGGCGTATGTGGCCAATGTCGTCAATCGCGGCGTAAACAACAACAGCGCGCTACGCAACCTCGAACGCGTCCCGATGCTGGGCAGCTTCGTCACCCATGCGCTGGACGACGCTATTACTGAAACCGTCAACAATATCCTCGACGAGGCAGTCGATGGGCTGTCCTCCGAAGATTTCGATGCGCTGGTGCAAAACGTTACCGATAGCGTGGTTACGCGCCTGCTGGCCGATGATATCGGGCAGAACTCGGAGCTGCGTGACGCTGTGATCGAAATCCTCGATATCGTCAAGGAACAGGTCGCCGTACAGCGCTGGCGGGAGCATTTCGAGTAGGATCGAGATCTGGTTTTCGACCCGGGATGTTCGTCATGGGTGTTGTATCGTTTGGAGCGGCCCGTCGCCGGTGGTCGTTGTTGTTGCTCGTTTGGGTCGTACTGGCCGTGTCGGCCTGTGAATGGACGGATCTGATCGACGGCGACGAGGACGGCGACGAAAACGACGCTACCCCGCCCGCTGCCGAAACCAATATTCCGGGTTTGAGTGTGGCTGTGTCCACGCGCGGCTTCGATACCACGCGCGATGCGCTGCTGGACGCTATCGGCAGCCGTGGCAATCTGGCGACGCGCGCCTCGGTCGATCATCAAGCCAACGCCGAAGACACAAACCTTAGTTTGCGTCCGACCACCGTGGTATTCGTTAGCGATGGCAATCGTGAACGGGCGCTGATGGCGGCCGACCCCCGCGTGGCGCTGGATCTGCCAGCGCGCGTGCTGTTGTATCGGGATAGCGACGGCGATGTCGGTGTGGGGTTCAGCAATGCGGCCTATCTGGCCGCCCGCTATGATCTGAACGATGCCGAAAACAGCACGCTCGATGCGCTCGACGACGACCTCGAAGCGATCGCCACTGAAGCAGCCAATGCCGATCTGGAGACCAGTGCCAGCGCTGCCGGTATCGCCGAAGGCGAAGGTATCGAAACCGTAGCCAGCGACGACGACTTCAATACCGTCGTCAACCGGCTCGACAACGCCATCGGCTCGCGCGACGCGCTCACACTTATCGATACGATCAATTTCCAGAGCGGTAACACCGGCATAGGGCCGAGCACGCTGTTCATCTTCGGCAATCCAAACGCAGGCACGCCGCTGATGCGTTCGAACCAGACCGTGGGTATCGATTTGCCCCAGAAAATGCTGGTCGCCCTGGCCGACGACGGCACGGTCACGATCTACTACAACGATCCCGCCTTTATCGCCGATCGCCACGATATCGACAATCGCGACGACGAGATCGATACGATTGCGGATCTGCTCGACGAAATCGCAGGCGAGGCCGCCGGCACGCCGTCCAGCAACAATACCGACACGAACGTCGACAACACGGCAGACGACGGCAACGCCGAGAGCGACGATACCGATACCAACGCCGCAGAAAACGCGGCAGGGGCTACGACTACCGGGATGTAGTCGGGTCTAGTATCGGCGCCGGCCTCGAATGCGTTGGCTTACCAGCGCACGCGCATGCCGCGCACGTCGATATGCACGAACGGCCCGTGGCGCGAATTGGCCGGGTATACGCTCATGCCGCCCGCCAGCGGCGGGTGCTCGGCAACCACGGCTTCGACAAGGTCGGCCAGCCAGCGTGCATCGGCGGTATCGATCCGGCTGTCGCTGTTGAGATCGTCCATACGGCCATCGCCGTTGGCGTCGACGAAGATATCGGCGGCGCTGCCGAACAGATGCTGGCTGTAGACGGTGGTATTGCCGATATCGGCGTTGTACCAAGGCGTGCGATAGCCGCTCATCACCGTGATCGTATCGAGATCGAAGCCGGCCTCGGCGAGCGCCGTATGCAGGCGCTCGAGTTTTTCCAGCAGGCGCGGGCGCACGAGCACGTACTTCGGCCAGTGATCGGGCTGTTGATGACACAGGAACTGGCCGAGCGTGAAATGCTCGGATAACGCCACATCGCGATTGGCGCGCGTTACCTGCACCAGCCCATCCGGCGGCGCCGAGCTGGCCCGGCCACGCAGCCCCTGCGGTTCGTAATGGCCGATACGATAGCCATCAAGCTCAGCTCGGCTGGCATCGTATGGTTTCTTGACGAACACGTTCAGCCGCATACGGCTCATATCGTCGCGGTTATAGATGGCCAACGGATAAAGCCCGGGCTCGCGCGGCGCTTGCCACCGCCACTGGGTGGCCGAACCGCTTTCGAGCACGCCGGCGCCGGAGGTCTGCAGTACCAGGTCGGCTCCATTGGATAGCTCGCGAGCGATGATGTCGAGTCGCTCCCCCGGCATGACGAATATGGCTCGCACCGCCCTATGCAGCGGTTCGCCATCGATGGTCAGGGCAAACTCGGCCGCGGTGCGCTGGCCGAGTTCCAAGCTGTCGTCCAGTGTCAGGCGCGCCTGGGCCACCGGCACACACAGCGCCGCGCAGAGCATCGCGAGTGCGGCGGCACGTACGCTCAATTCGAGCCGATCCGGGCCGTCGGGTTATCGGACGTGGTGCGATTGACCTGCCGCAGCGCCGCGTCGACACGGGGGTCGTTTTCGTAGAGGTCGGCACGGAAATTCACGCCGACGTCGTCGACGAATGCCGTCCAGTAGGCGAGGTAGACGGGGATCGATTCGTCGAGCTGAACCCGCTCTCGATCGCCTTCATGAAGCGCGCTGTCGATACGCGTGGCATCCCAGCCCGGCTTGCCGGCGAGCACGAACTCGGCAAGCTGCGCCGGTTGTTCCACACGTACGCAGCCATGGCTAAAGTCGCGCTGGGTGCGGGAAAACAGCTGTTCTGCCGGGCTGTCGTGCAGGTAGACCGCGTATTCGTTAGGGAACATGAATTTAACCAGCCCCAGCGCGTTGCTGCTGCCACCACGCTGACGTACGTAAAGCTCGCCGGCCTCGACCTTGTCGATATTGTCCGGCGTGTTGGGCAGGACTTCGGCCTCGGGCGTGAATTGGGCCACGATTTCGTAGTTCTTTTCTTCGAGATAGCCTGAGTTCTTGCGCACCTCGGGCACGATTTCATCGGCCGCGATGCTTGCGGGTACGTTCCAGTACGGGCGAAAAACCACATATTCCATGGCGTCGGAAAACACCGGCGTGGCGCGATCGTCGTAGGATTCGCCCACGACCACGCGCATTTCCAGCGCGGGCTTGCTGTCTTCGTAGGCGCGTAGGCGATATTCCGGGATATTGACCATGACATAGCGATTGCCGAGATCGGCCGGCAGCCAACGCCAGCGCTCCAGGTTGATCTCGATCTGGCGTACGCGCTGTCGCGCGGGAACGTTGAGTGCGGCAAGCGTGCCGGAGCCGACCTTGCCGTCGACCTTGAGCCCGTGACGACGCTGAAACAGCTTGACCGCGTTTGCCAGCTGCTTGTCGTAGCGTGGCGAACGCGTATTGCCGGCCGCGGCCTCGGGCTTGTCCATCGTTTCGAGTGCATCGACACCGTCGTCGATGTTTTCTCCGGTTTCAGCGCCTGGCGTGAGATCGCCGCTGGCCTGCAAACGCGTGCGCAGCGTTGGTACGCGGCTGTCACGTACGCCGATTTCCAGCAACGGCCCGTCCGGCACCTGCGGCCAGCCGCCGGCGTCGACGATCGCACGATAGTCGGCGAGTGCTTTTACCAGGCGAGTATAGCCATCGTGCGGCGGGCGTAGTTCGGTGAGCGCGGCGTCGACATCGCCGTCGCGGGTTGCACGCTCGAGTGCACCGGCATAATCGACCGGCGGCAAGTCCTCGTACCAGCGCGGGCGCAACTCGCCGTCGCCGACCCGACCCTGATGCAGATCGACAGCGTAACTCACGAATGCCTGGCTCAAGCGAATATCGAGTGCGGCTACGGTTTCGGCATCGAGCGGCCCGGGGGCACGGTCCATGCGTTCGATACGCTCGGCCAAGGCATCGTAGCCGTAGTCGGTGATGACCAGTCCCTGCCGGTCGGCACGCGACAAGGCATCCAGCAGCGTCTTGATTTCGGGACGCGCGCGGCCCTGGGCGTCGAACCAGGCGGCCTCGTTGTTATGATTCTGGTAATACCCGGCGACGGCATGATCGACCGTCTCATCCGACAGGCCGTCCAACGCTGACGCGATTGCCCGGGCCTGGGCGACCTCGGGCGCCGCGCTATCGCGCTGGCGCTTGGTATCGCTGGTCGGGTCGGCCGTCGTAGTCTTCGAGGCTGGTGTGGATGCCGTGGTGGTTTGTTCGTCGGGTGTACTGCTGCAGCCGGCTGCAGCGAGCACGCAAAGGCCGGCTAGAAGCCAGCGGTTGAAAATTGTCACGGCATGTCTTGTGGTCGTTCCCCTGAGCGCGATGCTATCGCAGCTGCCGTCTCAGCACACCCCGAACGAGTCAGCGGGTGTTTTCGATCTCGATCATCGGCCGAATGCGGCGCAGGCGTTCCAGCGGATCGTTGGTGGCCAGCAGATCGTGCTTGGTGGCGGCATCGAACGGCAAAAGTTCGGTCAGGCGCGCCGACAGCCAGCTGGCCGAGTCGTAGCTGCAGTTTTCGGATTCGTACGGCAGGCCGACCTCGTCGATGAGCGCGGCCGCAATCTGCTTGAGCGCGGAGAATTCGATCGGGCAGGCGCTATCGGCGTCTTCATCGATGAAGTCCACGGTGCCCCACCACAGGCCGTTATCGGCCTGGCGGGTGGACAGCACCTCGAAACGTTGCCGCCCTTTCACGGTAATGCCGAGCGCACCGTCGTCGAGCCGGTCGAAATCCACGATCTCGACCAGCGTGCCGACCGCCCGCGGGCTGCTGAAATCGTGCTCGTTTTCGGCCGGGCGCGCGGCACAGATGCCAAAGCCGGTGGGGCCTTTCATACACATTGCGACCATGTCGAGATAGCGGGGTTCGAAAATGCGCAGCGGCATGATGCCGCCGGGAAATACGACCGTACTGAGTGGAAATAGCGCGTAATCGGGATGATCCATGGGCGCGTCGACAAAGGGTGAAGGGAATGGAGCGGCGAGTGCCGTGTTCTTGCATCTTACGCGCTCGTGCACCGTGACGCTGGCGCGGCGATACGTGACAGCGGTGTAGCCGGCGGCTATCGTCTCGCGGCATGTATGAACAACTCGACAAGCGCGACCCGGCCATACGCGCCGAAATCGCGGCCCGGTTCAACGGGCGTATTCCTTATAACCAGGCGATCGGTCTGCGTGTGGTCGATGTGGCAACCGAGCGTGTGGTTACCGCGCTCGACTATCGTGAATGCTTTCTTGGTGATCCGGGTGCCGGGCTTTGGCATACCGCCGTGGGGATGGCCGCGGCCGACAGCACCTGCGGCCTGGCTGTTTTTCTGGCGCTGCCGGGGCTGGAAACCATCGCCACGCTGGATTTGCGTATGGATTATCTGCGTCCTGCGGTTGCCGAGCAGGGCCTGTGGATCGAAGCCGAGTGCTATCACGTGACACGCTGTGTGGGCTTCGTACGAGCGACGTTGCATCAGGGCGATCGCGAACGCGCGGTATCGCTGTGCACGGCGGCATTCATGCGTACCGGCAAGCAGATCAAGCCATGAGCGATACGACGGATTCGAAATCGATTTTGGATTCAAGCGAACTCGTGGCTGCAGTTCCCTATGCCGCCTATCTGGATATTCGTATCGAGCCGGCCGAGCACGATGCAGCGCGCGTCTATCGCATGCCCTACCGAGATGAGTTGATCGGCAGTCCGCGCCTGCCCGCATTGCATGGCGGCACGGTCGCCAGTTTGCTGGAGTTGGCGATGCAGTTCGAAGTGCTTATCGCCGAGGCGCAGACACGCTTGCCATATCCAGTGGATTTTTCGATCGACTACTGGCGCTCTGCCGCGGCCGCCGATTGCTGGTGCCAATGTCGCTTGATTCGCTCCGGCCGGCGTATCGCCCAGGTTCAGGCCGAGTGTTGGCAGGATGATCGCGAACGCCCCATCGCGTTCGCGCGCGCCGACTTTCTGCTGCGCGCCGTTGATGGCGCCAGCGAGGCTGAATAAGCGGCGTGCGGCTTTTTCAGCTTTGTGTCGTGATCGTTTGAATTAGACTAAGGGCGCATACAGTCATCGCGGCTGCTTTAGCCGCGTCGTATTACAAAGTCGAACCGCAAGCTGCGGTTCGCGAAGGAGCGTAGCGCACGATGTCAGGGGATGGACAACGTCTGGTTCAGGATCTGCTCGACCAGCTCGATCTCGAGCCGCTCGAACAGCGGCTTTTCCGCGGCAGTTCGCGGGATATTGGCGGTAAGAGCGTGTTCGGCGGCCAGGTCGCCGGCCAGGCCATGGTGGCGGCCACGCGTACCGTCGATCCGTCGCAGCAGGCGCATTCCATGCACGGGTACTTTCTGCGACCGGGCGATATGCAGGCGGCGATCGTCTACGAAGTCGACAACATTCGCGACGGCAAGAGTTTTGCCACCCGGCGCGTGCAGGCCATTCAGCATGGCCGGCCGATCTTTTCCATGCTGGCCTCGTTTCATATCGAGGAAT
>VMHT01186601.1_pt1 | contig 12750 bp, 14 predicted proteins | sample 4693611 | NCBI WGS metagenome assembly VMHT01 (sample SAMN12280063, study PRJNA550983) | marine metagenome | isolation source: seawater sampled from same location over 5 years 0.02-0.2 micron viral filtrate | place: USA: collected off the coast of southern California halfway between the port... ... | reverse complement strand
ATTATTACCAGGAATTCTTATTACATAATTAAAACTATTTACAGTAACTATCAAGCTAGTGTTGGTTATTCCTCCATTCATCGGCCTAATTGAATAGTTACTGGTGTCTTTTTCAGATGAAATTTCGTACTTCAAAAATAGATCAACGATTTTATTTACTTCAAACATATTCTTTATCATAATATAAGATATGGAAGATCCTTTTGCATTAGATTTAACGATAATTCTCTTAATCTTTGGGGTTGGAGCAGCAATGGTTGCTGGAAATCTTGCAGCAATTATAAAATCAAGAAGAGCGGGCACAGAACTCTTTTTATCAAGAACAATCTTTCTACTATCTATAGGTTTAGTTATTAGTACTTGGTCAATTGCTTCTTTAATAAGCAGATAAAATTCAAAAAAATAGGTTATTATATTCAAAGAACAAAAGGATTAAATGTTATCAGATAAAGATATAAAGAAATCTTTAGAAGGCAAAGAAATAGAAATAACCCCTCTTGATCGAGATTACATACAGCCATCAAGTATTGATTTAAGAGTTGGTTCAGACTTTAGAGTCTTTGAAAATCACAAATATTCTCATATTGATCCAAAAGCAGAACAAAATGATTTAACAACTTTAGTTACCGCCTCTCAGGATGAGCCTTTTGTACTTCATCCTGGTGAATTTGTTTTAGGAACTACTTATGAGAAAGTCACACTATCAAATAAGGTAGTTGCAAGATTAGAAGGTAAGAGCTCTTTAGGTAGGATTGGTCTTCTAATCCACTCTACTGCAGGTTTTGTTGACCCGGGTTTTTCAGGATATTTAACATTAGAACTTTCTAATGTGGCAAATCTACCTATAAAAATTTATCCAGAAATGAGAATTGGACAAATATCTTTTTATTATCTTAACTCTCCGTCAGAGTCAAAATATGGTTCTGATGTATATGGAAGTAAATATCAAGGGCAAGAAGGACCGACACCAAGTAAAAGCCATAACGATTTCGAAGTACAATGATTCCAGGTATAGGCACCTTAATTAACTCTTTCTCTGTAATTGGTATTGGAATTTTAGGAAGACTGTTTATTAAAAAGGAAATTAAAAATTTTGAAAATAACTTACTGCCATTAGGACTACTTGTATTAACACTTGGAATAAGAGAATCTTTAAAAAGTCCTGACTTTATTCTAACTTTATTCGCTGTATTAGTTGGATCTGTTATTGGAACATATTTAAAGATTGAAGAAAAAATTGAGAGATTTGGGGAATACCTTCATAATAGATTTGAAAAAAATAAAAATGGAAAGGGAGAATTTATAGAAAGTTATTTAACTGCTTCGCTAATTGTTGTAACTGGGCCTCTGGCAATTGTTGGACCATTTCTTGATGTTGTTGATAAAAATATAGAGCTCCTTCTTATAAAAACTGCTTTAGATTGCTTCCTTGTTCTTTTCCTTATTTCAAGTGGTGGCAGAGGAGCTGCTTATTCAGGAATCTCAATATTGATTTATCAAGGATTTTTTACATTATTAGCACTAGGTTTTGGGGGGTCCGTAAGCACTGGTGTATCTGATGCAGTAGCTGGAGTAGGAGGAGTTTTACTAGTAGGAGTTGGGATAAATTTATTAGGAATAAAAAAAATTCCAGTTGGAAACTATATATTAAGTTTATTTATTCCTTTTCTTATAGCATTTTAAATGTTCTAGTTGCTCCTTCAACTCCTTTAAAAAGATTAATGATTTTATCTGATTCTTCTTCAAAACTTCCTTGAACATATTTGTACTGATGAATCTTGAAACGACGATTTTTGAAATCTATTTCAATAGGGACATAAGGAATATTCAAACCTTTAGCTAAAAAATAAAATCCACTTCTAAATTTAGTAACTGGTTCTGTTCCTGCTTCGGGTGCAATAACTAAAATATAGTTTTCCAATTCTTTAAACTCTTCTATAGCCCCATAAATCATGCCTTTTGAGTTAGTCCTGTAAACAGGGATACCTCCTAGTTTTAACATTAAATATTTTTGCACCCACCATAACGGCCATGGGACCCCTAGTCGGTCTAGGTTCTTTGAAATAGTAAAAATACTTGGAAGTCGAGTAAACACCCACGCAGCACCAAAAAAATTAATTTTTAAATCTAAGGCCCAAACTGCAAGTAATGCATACCACGCATCTCTCATTGCGGTATGAGGAAGGCCGATTAATATCATTTTTTTTAAATTAGGAATTTCTCCCTCAATTTTCCAATTAAAAGCTTTCAATAGCAGTCTTCCAGTTGGCCCAAGGATTTTTCGTTTTTTTTGGGCCAGTTGAGGTTTAGAATTAGTCATAAAGTTGAAACATGTTTTGCAATTTGTACAGCATTTAGTGCAGCCCCTTTGAGCAAATTATCTGAAACTACCCAGAAGTTCAATATCTTATCACTTGAAAGACCCTTCCTAAGTCTTGAAACTAGGACATCATTTTGTCCCTCAGCATCAAGAGGTGTGGCCAATCTATCAGCCCAGTATTCAATACCCTCAAATTTTGAAATTAAATTAATAGCTTCGTCGACATCAACATTATTTTCAAATAATGCTGAGCAGAATGTTCCATGACCAGTTTTAACTCCCACTCTTGCATTAGAAGGCTCAACTATTAAGTTTTGTATAGAAAGAATTTTTCTAGACTCGTTAACAAACTTCATCTCTTCATCAGAATATCCATTCTCAAGTAGAGTTCCTGCAAGAGGAATAACATTTTTAGCTATTGGTCTTTCGTAAAATCCATCAGAATAATCTGGAGTCAGGTCATCACCTAGTCCTATTTCTTCCTCAAGTGATGTGACAGCTTTTGTTCCGGATCCAGATACTGCTTGATATGAGGTTGGAAAAATAGATTTTAATGTAAATTCATCATGTAATGGCTTTAAAGCCATTACCAATCCCATTGTTGTGCAATTAGGATTAGAAATTAGCATAGTTTTTTCTGTGATTATTTCTTCATTTATACCATGGACCACTAAAGGGACGTCTTCCATCATTCTAAAAGCTGAAGAGTTATCAATTACGAATGCTCCTTTATCTAAGAATTTTTTTGCAAATAACTTAGATTTTTCTCCACCAGCTGAAAAAAGAGAGATATTAAAATTAGAAATATTATCATCATTTAATTCTTGAACAATAATTTTGTTTCCATTTATCTCTAATTCAGATCCAGCAGATTTACTTGACGCAAAAAAAGAGTAATCAACATCACTATCAAAATATTTTTCACAGAGGTTAATAATTTTTCGACCTACAAGTCCGGTTGCACCAACTACAGCTATTTTCATTTTTTAATTATAAATTCTTCGTGTAAAACATTCAGTGCTTGGTCAGTGTCTTTACTATTAATTACACATGAAACACGTATAGGAGATGTAGAAATCATAGAGATGTTTATTTCGCTGTCTCCAAGTATTTTAAACATCTTTGATGCAACTCCTGACTCAGATTTCATACCAGCTCCAATTATTGACACTCTTGCAATATTTTGGTCCACATCAAACCCACCAGCATTCAATTTTTCAGATATTTGCTTAAGAACTTCTTCTACTTCATCTTGCTGTTCGGAAGGAGCAGTAAAGGAAATATCTGTGATAGAATCTTTTGAAACATTTTGAACTATCATATCTACATTTGTTCCAATTTCTGAAAGTGCTCCAAACACAGTACCAGCAATCCCAGGTTGGTCGGGAACACTGAACAAAGTAAATTTTATTTCTCTGTCATTATGAGTGACTCCACTTACAATTGCTTCTTCCATAATCTTTCCTTTAACTAATGTCCCTTTGTTGTTCTTAAATGTTGATTTTACAATTATTGGTATATTATACCTTCTGCCAAACTCTACCGACCTTGCCATTAAAACTCCGGCACCCGATGAAGACATTTCTAACATTTCATCATATGTAATTTCATCAATTAATTTTGCATTATTAATTATTCTGGGATCAGCTGTGTAAACCCCTTCAACATCTGTAAAAATTTCGCATCTCTCAGCTCCCAAGGCTGCTGCTAATGCAACTGCTGTAGCATCAGAACCACCTCTTCCTAGTGTCGTAATCTCTCTTGTATCTCTATTAAAACCCTGGAAACCAGCAACTATAACAATATCACCTTGGTCTATTCCCTCTTTAACTCTTTCCCCAGTAATTTCCTCAATCTCTGCTTTTCCATGCCTTGAAGTTGTAATAATTCCTGCTTGTGAACCAGTTAAAGAAAAAGAGCTATATCCCAAACTATTTAGGTGCATGGACAACAAAGACATTGTTATCCTCTCACCAGCTGATAAAAGCATGTCCATTTCTCTTGGGGTAGGTTTTTCAGAAAGTTCACTTGCAAGATGGATTAACTCATCGGTGCTTGAACCCATTGCAGAGGGCACTACAACAACATCATTGTTGTCTTTTTTACATTCAATAATTCTCTCAGCAACCAGTTTTAACGAGTTTGTGTCAGCAACACTAGTTCCGCCAAATTTTTGTACTATTAAAGTCATTGGAAACATTCTAATTAGTTTCTTAAAGAATTAAAGACCCTAGTACTCTTGTTTTATGAGCATCGATTTACATACACATTCAATAAATTCAGATGGAACACTTCATCCTAAAGAAATTTTGAAATTAGCGACAGAATTGCAACTTGAAGCAATTTCTATTACTGACCATGAATATCTTACTGAAATTGATTATCCTGCTAATTTAAAAGTAATAAGTGGCATAGAAGTAAGTGTAAACTGGGAACACTTAGAAGAGCAAAACAAATATGCTGGGGTTCACTTGCTTGTCTATTATATCAGTAAGTCTGATCCATTAAATATGAAATTAGAAGAAGTAAGAAAACAAAAAATTGAGAGAAATTATAAAGTACTAGAAAATCTTAGAAATATTGATATTAATATTGAGAATTCAGAATTAGATTTATTCGAAACTAAAGTTCCAGGAAGGCCCCACATAGCAAAACTTATGGTCGAAAAAAAATACGTAAGCAGTATGAGTGAGGCCTTTCTAAAATATTTAGGTAATGGAAAAATTGAAAACTTGAATAGCCATCAAATAAACATTAAAGAAGTTATAAACCTAGCAAAAGAATCAAAATCTTTAGTTTTTCTTGCCCATCCACACACTCTTATGAGTAACAATAATTCCTCGAAGAGAAGCAATTGGGTTAACAGTCAATTCTATGATTATTTACAAAAATTAAAATCATTTGGACTTGATGGAGTAGAGGTTTATTACCCAGGATATAATCAATCTACTAAAGACAAACTGCTCGATCTGCTATCTGAATTAGATTTAATGGCTTCAGGAGGTAGTGATTTTCATGGCGATAATAAACCTAATAACTTATTAGGAATTGGGTATGAAAATAGCCCCATTAAGGTGCCTTTAAATTTACTCTATAAGATGGAAGATGCGTATGCAAAATTATAAAAAGCTGATTGGTTCAATATCTATCGTTACCTTTTCATATGCAGCTAGTAGGGTATTGGGCTTTTTTAGGGAAATTCTCCTTGCAAAATGGGTGGGAGTAACTCAATTTGCTGATACATTAGATTTAGCATTTATAATTCCAGATTTCTTATTTTATTTGTCAGCAGGAGGGTACCTAGCAATTACTTTAATTCCTCTTATGAGTAGTAAAAGTCAGGCTGAACTAAACGAGTATTTCCTTTCTTTGCTATACGGTCTTTCAATAATATTTGTAATGTTTTCAGTAGTAATTTATAGTTTCAGAAATAAATTTGCTAAATTTCTAGGAATTGAATCTATTGAATTTTTTAACGAGATTTTTACTCCGATAATTTTCAGTCAGGTATTCTTTTTTATTGGTGCAATACTGATGTCCTATCAGTACTTAAAGGAAAATTTTATTTACACAGCTTTTGCTCCTGTGATATACAATGCTTCAATTATTCTTTTTGGGTGGTTCAACTCATCCACTCCTGAAAATACCGTAAGGGGTTTTGCAATTGGTACATTAATTGGCTCTATTGTTGGACATCTAATTTTACAAATTATTGGAGCTTCAAAATCTGGACTAAATTTTAGATTCGTCTCTCCAAAGTTTAAATATGTTAAAGAATATCTTTTTATATCATTTCCGTTAGTAGTAGGACAATCAATAGCTGTTGTCGATGAACAGCTTTATAGAATTTTTGGTTCAGTTCTTAGTGCGGGAAGCGTAGCTTCATTTAGATACGCCAGAAGAATAGCGCTATTGCCAGTTGGTGTAGTTGCACAAGCAATAGGGGTTGCGAGTTATCCATTATTAGCAAAGCTTTTTAAGAATAATGATTTAGAAGAACTAAATTTATTAGTTCGGAAGCAACTTGTCTATCTTTTTAAAGTTAATGGAGCCTTGATGGTCTTCTATATCTTACATTCCCAATTTTTAATCGAATTAATTTATGAAAGAGGAGTGTTTACTACTCAAGATACATTAAGGGTAAGTAGCGTATTTTCTATTATTGCATTTGCGATAGTGCCTTGGTCGTTAAATCAAATATTAACAAGATCTTTTTATATTCAGAAGAACTTTTGGTTCCCTGTAATAAGTGGATCATTAATAACATTTATGACAGTGGTATTTTTAATTATGACAGGAAACAAAACTGCAGAAGAATATGCTACCGTGATTACTTTTTCTTTATTTTTGTATTCACTGGTACTGCTGTATACCGTTAAATTTGACGAAACAAAAGTATTCAATAAATTTTTAGTTATGGATTTAGTTAAAGCTTCTTTGGTATTACTTATTATTTACTATTTACTAAGTCAATTCTTAACACTAGAAGGACTCCTAGGGGCATTTATAAGCCTTTTAATAATATTTTTAATATCTTATGTTTCTATAGGTTTGCTAAAATTTGAATATATTAACATTACAAAAAGAAGATAATGCAAAAATTTCCACTTAAAAAAGGTTTATCTAGTGCACAAGAGTTGCATCAAGAAATCAATGATTATATTGATGTACTAATGGGACATATTAACCCTCCAATAGCTGATGGGATTGACACACTTTTTGAGGTTAGTAGCACCTATTTAGCTCGTGCTAAGGAGATAGAAATTAAGCTTTTAGAGAGAGAAAGAAATACAAAAGTTGAATCAGGAGACGAATTAAAAAAATTTAGAACTGGGGAACTAAGAAGTTTTGTTGAGCTCTGTAAAAGTGCCCAAAACCAAGGATCTAGAAGAATTACAGTAGCTTTAAGTGAATTAAACCTTAAAGAAAATTAATCCATACGTTTTATATCAAATACTTCATTTATATTATCTTGGAAACCATTATCGGAAACTAATCGTTGAGAAGTTCCTTCTATAGGTTTAATTTCAATTGATATGCTTATTCCCATCATTTTTTCAATACAGGAAGAAATAAACTCTTTTATATCATTAGATTTATTTAACTCTGAAATTAAATATTCGTTGTCATTATTAATTAACAAGGTTAATTTATTCTCACCGTTTATCTCTGGCGAAACAAGCGTAAGGTATGAGTATTTTCTTGGTGTTAATTCATCCTTTGCTTTTTGAAGAACTTTTGGCCAATAAACATCAAAATTTCCAATATCTTTTGGTGAGGACTTTGGAGATGTCTGTTCATTGTTTATTTTTTTTTTGGTTGAGTTACTTTCAGTATTAACTAAATTTTTTTGTGTTTCCGCTTTTTGGTTCTTTGAATTTAAAGTACTTCCCTCCTCAAGTAAGTCCACTCTTCTTGAAATAGATTTTATATCAGAGGCTAACTCAGGCTTAATAAGTTTTATTAAAAATAATTCTAATTTCAACTCCTGAGAAGGTGCACTTTGAATAGATTGATTTAGCTCATCTAGGATATCCAAAATTCTAGATAGCTCTTTAGCATTTATATATTCATTTGAATTTTTAACTAAATCTTTTTCATTTTGGCTTATATTTAAATAGTTAATGTCATCAGGTAAGTATTTGAAGTAAAATATACTCCTAAATAATTCAGTTAAGGAACTTAGAATATCTAAAGGCTGCAAACCTTTGTTATAGTTTGATTGCAATATGTTCAGAACTTCTGAAGTATCTTGATTATTTATTGACTCAATAATTTTTAACATATCTGCATTTGAAACCTTTCCAAGAATGCTATACAGATCATCTATATTTGCTTTATCTCCAAAGGTGTTGTGAGTTTGTTCAAAGAGATTAATGGCATCACGAAGTGACCCTTCACTTTGGTTTGAAATATATTTTAAAACCTCATTACTAATTTTGATTTTTTCGCTTTTTGAAATTTTAGTGAGTGTTTCAACTATTTCGTTATTACTAATTCTTTTAAATGCGATATGCGTTGTTCTGCTTTTAATAGTTTCAAGCACCCTGTCTGGTTCAGTAGTTGCAAGAATAAAGATTACATGTGCAGGTGGCTCCTCGAGTGTTTTCAAAAAAGCATTAGAAGCAGCGTTTGATAACATATGCACTTCATCTAATATAAAAACCCTTTTATTGCCTGGACTGCTTGCAATAAAATTGATACTGTCATTTAAGTCTCTTATGTCGTCTACTTTATTGTGTGATGCAGCATCAATTTCTGTTATGTCAAAAACAGGGTCACATCCAAGTGTTGTTGCAATTATTCTTGCTAAGGAAGTTTTTCCAACACCTCTTGGTCCAGAAAATAAATATGCATGGCTAAGATTCTCATTTTTAACTTGCTGTTGAATAAGGTTTACGGCGTCAGGCTGACCAACTAACTCATCAAGGCTTACTGGTCTGTATTTTCTATAAAAGGCTTCTTGCATATCAATAAATGGTACTATCTTTCCTTTCTATAATGCACTATACAATTAAACTAAGTCAAATGAGAATAGGAGTAGATTTAGACGGGGTTGTTGCTGATTTTACTGAAGGATGGACTTCACAGTATGAAAAAGACTTCGGGAAAAAAATAAGTGAAAATGACATAACCGAATGGGGTCTTGCAAAGCCTTTAACGCATTTTGAAGAAGAAATTGATTTCTGGAATTGGGCAAAAGATATTAATGGTTCTTCAATTTTTAGGAATTTAAAAACCTATAACAACTCAATTAAAGTATTGGTAGATCTTTCTATACAAGGTCACGAAATAGTGATTATTTCATCCAAGCCGTGGTGGTCAATACATGACACTCTAATGTGGTTGGGTGAAAATAAAATACCGTCAAAAGAAATACACTTTACTGAAGATAAGTGGAAAGTTAGCTGTGATGTTTATATTGATGATGCACCACATCAATTAAAAAGTTTTGTCAAACATGTACCAGACAAGCTCATACTTAGATTTATTAGACCCTACAACAAATCTATTGAGGGTACAGTTGATTTAAATAGTTGGGAAGAATTATCTTCTTTACTTGAAAACTACAACTTGTAAAGTAAAACTATGAACGATTCGTTTATTCTAAGGGATAGAGTTTGGAGAGAGCAAAATGAAAGAGTTACATTATCTAGTAACGCAACATTTGCAGCTAACTCTTCAGGTAGAAATGTAGATGAAGAACCCGATATATTCAGAACATGTTTTGAAAGAGATCGGGATAGAATTATCCATTCAAAAACATTCAGAAGATTAAAACACAAGACACAGGTTTTTATTAATCCAGATGGTGATCATTTTATTACAAGGATGACCCACACCCTTAATGTAACTCAGGTTGGAAGATCTATAGCAAAAACATTGGGATTAAATCCTGATTTAACTGAAGCAATTTGCTTAGGTCATGATGTTGGGCACTCTCCGTTTGGACACACTGGCGAGCAGGTTTTAAATGAAATACTTGATGGTGGATGGAGTCATTCAGAGAATTCTGTCAGGATGCTTTCAGTAATTGAACCACTCAATCTTACCAAAGAAACAATAAATGGAATTGAAAAACATCCTTGGAGGTATGAAGAACCTCCCTACTCGCCAGAGGGATTAATTTGTAGATTTGCTGATCGAATAGCATACCTATCACACGATATTGAGGATGCAATTAGAGCAAATGTTTTAAAAGAAAGAGATATACCTAAAAATATAACTTCAGCATTAGGTTCTCCAGGAAAAACTTGGATTAATTCATTAATTTCAGGAATATTTAAAGCATCTTCTGGCGGAGATTTACAAATGGATGAAGAGATTTTAAGTATTATGCATGAACTAAGAGAATTCATGTTTGAAAAAGTGTACCTAAGAGAAGAAACTTTAGGCCAAAGATCTGAGGCAAGAAAAATCGTAGAAACTTTGGTATTACACTTTGAAAAGAATCCAGACAAACTTCCCAAAAACTATGCTCAAGATCAAAGTGATGTTGCAAATTCTGTAGATTATGTTGCAGGTATGACAGATAGGTTTGCTATCTCAACATTTGAAAAAATTAATTAAATTTAGGCTTTCTCTTTTCCATAAATGCTGTAACACCCTCTCTCAGGTCTTCAGTAATTAAAAAGCTCGTATTCCATAGCTGAACAAAATCTAATGCTTGTTCTGTTGTGAGATCTTCTCCCTTGTCCAGCACTTGCTTAGTACCTTGAACTATGTTTGAAGCATTGCTAGCAATTTCTTCTGCAAGCTCAACTCCAGCGCTATAAAGTTCATCAAAATTTTTATAAGTACTACTAACAAATCTTATTTTTTCAGCATACTCTCCATCAAATATTCTTCCCGTATAAGCAAGTTCCCTTAGGTCTCCTTTAGATACAATCTTTGGCATTCTCTGTAAAATCCCAACATCAGCCACTAAACCTAGCTTTGTTTCTCCTATTGAGAATTTAGCATCTTTTGTTGCAATTCTTATATCGCACGCTGATACTAAAGCAGTTGCTCCGCCAATACAGTGTCCATGAGCTAAAGCAATAACCGGTACTGAAGTTTTAGACAATGCAGTAAACGCATCTTGCATCTTTTGAATTTGATTCTTTAGTTTTTTTCTATCAACTGGAGTAGATGACATATCTTCATTAATTTGAAAATCTGACATAAACATTGTTATATCAACTCCAGCAGAAAAACCATCACCTTTTCCTGCAATAACTATGCAGCGGACTTCGTTATCATTGTCCAGCTCATTAATAATATCTGGTAGCCCAAACCAAACATCTGAATCTAAAGCATTTTTTTTATCAGGTCTATTTATCCACAGATAGCCAACATTATTTTTAATTTCTTTTACTAACTTCTCTTCCATTTAATATATATTAGTAAGATTATGTGATGGATGCTTTCGAAGCTTTATATACAACAAGAGCGATGCGCAGAGTGAGGCAAGATCCTATTCCAGAAAAAATATTAAAACAAATGGTAGATGCTGGCATTAGAGCTCCAAGCGGCTCTAATCGTCAAGGTTGGAAATTTATTGTGGTTACTGATTCAGAAATCAAAAATAAATTAGGTGAATCATATAGAGAGGCTTGGGATTTCTATGTTAAAGAGTTTTATGGAGGTACTGCTGACATGGGTGCTTCAAATGTTACTAATGACGAAAAAGCTGAACAGGTAGTTCGCATTTCTAAATCAGCAGCGTGGCTTTCAGAAAATTTTCATAAAGTTCCTGCAATGTTTGTTGTATTATCAAGAAATGATCCTACTGGGTCTTCTATATTTCCTGCAATTTGGAGCATTATGCTTGCTGGTAGAGCTCACGGTATAGGCACTTGTTTGACTACAGTACTGGGAATGTTAAAGCCTGAAAAAGCATTTGAAATTTTAAATATACCTAATAATAAAGGTTGGAAAATTGATGCAATTATTACTGCTGGCTATCCACTGGGTAAATGGGGAGTAGCAAAGAGAAACCCTGTTGATGAAGTAACATATCTAAATACATGGGGTAACGAAACAAACTGGAACCTCGAAGAACCCCTCTGGAATTACTAATTTCAGTTTTATTAGTAAAGCTATTTATTTACTATTAAGCTCTGATCATGAAAAGACTTAGTGAATTTTTGTTGATTTTATTCATAATATTTTGTATCAGTTGTGGTGGTACTAATCAAGAAAATGACGCAAGTCCGATTATTGAGACAACAATTGGAGAACAAGCTGAAGCAAGTATCAAAGAACCTGTAAACAATATTTGGGTTTCAGCAAAAAAAGGTGATATTGAGTCTATAAAACAACACATAGCTTTTGGTACAGATTTAAACTCTACAGGTTCTCGCAGAGATGAGACTGCATTAATAATTTCAGCTTGCCAAGGACATGTTGAAATTGTTCAATTATTAGTTAATGAGGGTGTAGAGTTAGATATTCAAAATGATGAAGGTGTCACCGCACAATTTTGTGCAGTATTTTTTGGTCAAACAGAAATAGTTAAAATTTTAAGCGATGCGGGATCAGACCCAAATATAATAATGAGTCAAGACTTAACAGCAATGGATCTTGTATCAGTTGAATGGGACGGTACAAGAGAGTCTGCTGTGAGGCTTTATAAATTAAAATATCAAGTTAACTTTGATATAGAAGAAATAAAATCTGCTCATCCATTAATAATGGAAATTTTAAATCAATAAAAGATCGACCCTGTTTATTTGGTAATACTTATGGCACGCCTGGAGGGATTCGAACCCCCAACCTTCTGATCCGTAATCAGATGCTCTATCCAGTTAAGCTACAGGCGCATGGCGGAGAGGGAGGGATTCGAACCCTCGAGGGAATTTCTTCCCCACTCGCTTAGCAGGCGAGCACTTTAGGCCACTCAGTCACCTCTCCAAGTCAGCGGAGGGAGTGGGATTCGAACCCACGGT
>VMHT01118752.1_pt1 | contig 12750 bp, 19 predicted proteins | sample 4693611 | NCBI WGS metagenome assembly VMHT01 (sample SAMN12280063, study PRJNA550983) | marine metagenome | isolation source: seawater sampled from same location over 5 years 0.02-0.2 micron viral filtrate | place: USA: collected off the coast of southern California halfway between the port... ... | reverse complement strand
TAATTATATATTTTATTAAAATCAATTTTTTTTTTATATAAATACTTTTTTAATTTGTGTAACGGGTGTTCTACATATAGGACATTTAGAGTTAATATGAGGTGAACATGATTCACATATAGATATATGATTACAAGGAACACATAAAATATTTTTTTTTTTTTCAAAACAAATTTCACATAGATTAGTGTCGTTAAGTTTTTGTTCGAGTAGAGTAATTTTTTTTTTTAAATCAGAATGTTGATTTTGTAATAATTTATTTTTTTCCTTTAAACTATCTACAATTTGTATATAATCCGGTTGATATTTAGTATTATAAGTATTATCAGTAATACCTTGATTAAGTTTATTAAGAGTATCTGAGTATTTTTTAACAAAGCTTGTTTCTTGTTTAAATTTATGAGTCCATGAAGTAATATGTGCGAAAGAGTTTGTTTTACCAATAGATAGGTTATCGAGTGATATATTAGGTTTTTTTTTATTTTTAGATACAAATCCCAAAGATGAGTAAGGTCTATAATTTGGCATTTAAATTTTTTTTTTAAAAGAAATCAATTTTATAAAAATAAGTAGTAATGTGTATAAAAAAGTTTAGTGTATTAAAGGATGTGTATGGGTGGTGTGGTGGGTTGTTGGTGGTATTTAATAGTGTAAATATGTGTGATATAAGTTTATTAAGGTCGATAATGGTTTCAGGAGATAGTTTAGAGATATATATAAAAAGAAAAAATGTGATCTCGTATAGTGGAAGTGCTGTGTCTATAAGAGAGATAAAAAGTGTAGGTGATAGTAAAAGTTTTATTTTAGATGTAGAAGAAGGAGAGGAATATGAATATATATTAGATACAGTAAAGAAAGAGAAAGGTCGTAGTATATATGAGATATAAGACGTTGAGTAAGATGTTGAGTAAGATGTTGAGTAAGATGTTGAGTAAGATGTTGAGTAATAACTTGAGTAATAGCTTGAGTAATAGCTTGAGTAAGATGTTGAGTAATAGCTTGAGTAATAGCTTGAGTAATAGCTTGAGTAAGAGCTTGAGTAATAGCTTGAGTAATAGATTGAGTAATAGCTTGAGTAATAGCTTGAGTAATAGCTTGAGTAAGAGCTTGTGAAGGAATATGTATATAGTATGTATAATGGTATGTGTGGTAGTATGTATAATGGTATGTGTGGTAGTATGTATAATGGTATGTGTGGTAGTATGTGTGATGGTATGCGTGGTTAGGGTGTTGTTGGTGTATGTAATGAATATAGTATGTATTGTGGTATATAATATAAAATTGATTTAGGATTGTAGAGAGATAACACACAATAAATGTCGCAATCAGCCTGGAAAACACTTGCTTCTTCTCTGAAGAAAATCGTGAAAGGTTCTGAAGATAAGGAACCAACTGAGAAACAGTTGGAAACTGTGAAGGCTCACTTGGGTGAGCTTCATGTGCTTCTGGCTCGTTTAGAGTTGGAAGATGAAGACTTGTCTTCAGAATCTGAATCAGATGATTCTGAGTCAGAGGAATCCGATTGCTGCGATTCCGATGATTCAGTTGACTGCGATGGAGATTCGTGTTCTACTTCGGAAAAGCGAAAATACAAGAAAGGCCCGCGTTCTATGGGGTACAGTCTGTTCCTTCAACATGGAGGAACTCGTGCCCAATGGAGCGAGAAGTCTGAAAAGTACAAAAACAGGTATTATGAAAGGAATAAGGACAACATGTAATGTGTTGTAATCCTAAGCGAAACCCTAAGCCTAAGCCATAAAAATCCGAAAAAAAACCAAAAAAACAACCCGTTTTTTGTAATAGGAGAATATAGTATGTATATATGTGTGAAAAAAATTGATTGTGTATACAAATGAAAATAACAACATTTGATAATGTCTGCTGCTCTTAAGTTCGCTTGTGCTTCTGCTAAGTCTGCTAAGATTGAGTTTTCAGAGACGCGTGTTCTGCGTGATCCTCGCATCCAAGAAGGATGGGATCTCGCGAAAGAGTTCACAGCGTATTCTTTGATGAACCGCGCCCTATTGCCTTTGCTTCGACAGGTGAAGGATGGTGCGGATTGTTTCATCTATCCAAAGAGTGATCCGATTTCGGAAGACCCGTATCATCGTGCGGAGCTTCTGAAAGAGGCACTTTACCAGACAGGTAAGGATAAGATGAATGCTCAGATGTGGAGTTCTTATGAAGCTTTGTGCTCTCAGGAGATGAGTGCCCCTTATTGGGATACGAATCTGCCTTACCCTGAGCATAAGGGTTCATCAATCGAGTTCCATTCAGTAGGAGCACTCGGAAGCAACGAGACTCGGAAGATTATCAACGAAAAGATTCTACCAGAGCTTGGTCTTGGTGACTTCGTGTTTCGAAGTTATCCAGGATTTGAGTTCTGGAACAAGAAAAAACATAGTGCGAGTCAGCGAGGGTCCTTTGGACGCCTCGTGGGACCTGACGGAGAGTCAATTCCTGCGACTCGTATGGAACAAGGAAAGAAAGTTCGTCGTTATGATATCTCCCTGGTGCGAAAAGCACCGGAGAGTCATCAGACGAAACAGGAAATCAGATTCTCATCTAATAACTCCTGTGAGAGTGACTCTGATGAGTAAATACGATGATCGTCAAATGTAAGTTCCACAACACTATCCCAATCCCACCCCCCCCCCAAAAAAACGAAAAAAACCAAAAAAACGTTTTTTGTTGTTGTTTTTTTGGTTTTGTTTGGGTAGTTTGTTTTGATGTGTATCGTTGTCTAATATCCGGAGAATGTCCTAATTTGAGTAATAGAGAGTGTCTCAATTTTTTGACGTATGACTTGGTTGTTGTCTGAGGACAGATTGAAGTATGTAATGAAGTAATCTCTGAAAGAAGATGGTTCTTGAAGGTCATCAAGAAGTATTCTTCTGTGGTATTCAACTGTGCCTTCTTCAAGTATGAGCCATGTAGGACATTGTGTAGGGATAGTGTCTGCGATAGGGTTATACATGTAGGTGTATATGGACTCAGGTATGTAAAATCAATTTAAAAAAAGTGTTGTTTTTTGTGTTTTTGTTGTGTTGTTTTTTGTGTTTTTTGTTGTTTTTGTTGTTTTTGGTGTGTTTTTGGTGCTTAGGTTAGGTAAGCGTGTAGTTGTTGAAATCGTTTTATTAGAACGACTAAAATTATACATGTAGCCCCTGAGAGGGCAATATATATAGTTATATAGTAGAATATTACGACAAGGAGATTCATATAATGAATAAGGGTCGTGGTGATCTGATAGAGAGGAGTGAAACTTTCCATTGTGATGTTATGGGTATGTAATGTAAAATCAATAAAAAAAAAGTAGTTTTTTTGTGTTTTTAGGGTTGTTTTTTACTTTTTTTGTGTTTTTTGTCTCTCGAATGCCTCCCTGGGGGCGTGGGAATACACAGGGAAGAGAGTATATTGGTAGGGTGGGGTTAAAGGTTTTTAATGGTAGGATTAAAGGTGTTTAGGGTTTAGTTTTTGTTGTTTTTGATGAAGTCGAACCAAGGACTGGTGGGGTCCTTTTTCTTGTTCTTGAAATCGTATGTTTTCTTGAACTCTTTTAGTTCTTCTTCGTTGTAAAGAGTGTTTCGGTTGTTGGAACCGAAGTCAGAAGGGCGTTCAGAGATGAGCCATGCCATGAAGTCGGCTTTGCGACCATCAAGGTCTGGGTCAAGGGTATTGACGAGGTTGATAGACCATTGGATGTGGTTCAAAGCAGACTGTGGATGTTCATCATCATCATCGTCGGAATCTGAGTCAGAACCAATCTGTAGAGATTGAAGTTCTTGAACTGGAGGACTGAGTTGCTGAGGTTCCTCTTCCTTAGGAGAGGGTTCAGGAGATTTGTCCTTTTTCTTTTTTGGTTTGACCTCTCTTGGAGGTGGTTCAGGCAGGTCGGTGACACCCTGTTGTTGTAGAAGTTCCTTGTATTGTTTAAGTTGTTCGGTAGTCTGAGCGAGTGTAAGTTTAGGTTCCTTGGGAGAGGGTGATTTTTTCTCAGGGAGACCGTTGTTCTTATTCTCTTCAGCGGCGAAATTGTTGAAGGGTTCTTTCTCTTCTTCAGAGAGAGTGCTCCAAACTTGACTTTTAGCCTTTAGTTTGGAGAGTTTTTCTCCATTCTGAGCGGCTTGGTCGATGAGTACCTGGATTTTGTCCTTATACTCAGTTTCAGCAGGGAAACATGAGTAACCGGTTTTCCTTCCAGGTTTCTTTTCGACATCGGAATCTTCTGAACCTTTCGGTTTCCTGGGTGCGGATCTCTTGCGAATGGGGAAGCCGAGTTCATCTGCGATGGAGGACTTTTCGTCCTTTCCTTTAGACTCGAGTTCCTTGTAAAGTTCTTCGAGTCTATCACTGTTGAGCTGGTCGAATCCATTCTCAGGAAGAATCTTGCCGAGGATGGCGAGAGTTTCGTTGATAGTCTGGGTGCGTGACATGTTTGATAGGCGTAATGCTTTAAAGCAAAATTATCGAAAATCAATTTAAATAGTGTATGGATGTAAATATAGTATGTATGTGTGATGTAGTAGTGTATGTAGTGTATGTAGTGTGAGATATGGTATAGTATATGGAGTATATGTATATAGTATGTAAAATATAAAATTGAAAAGTGTAGTAAGTATAGTAAGGAAATGAGTGGAATAACAGAATTGGTTCGTACAGATTCGTGGATGATTAGTTGGAACGTGATTAAGGGAAAGTGTGATATGGTGAGGACTCCATTAGGAGAGGAGAGGCATAGGGAGAGGTTGTGTTCGAAGAAAGAAGTGATAAAGGATATAGGGATAGGACCAGGAGAGGAGGTATCTGTGGATTTTTGGAGTTAGGTAAAAAAGAAATATAATAGTAAATAATGTAAAGTAAGGTAATGGATATGTAAAATTATATTTTTTTGTGTTTATTAAAGAATTTTTTAGCGTTTTCTAAGGAGATTTGTTTTTGTTTTTGTTTTTGTGTTTTAAGTGCGATAGCGTCATATTGTGTTCTGTAAAATAGTCGTGCTTTGTAGATATGTTCCATAGTAAGAGGTGTGTAGTGTAGAATCAATTTAATTGTTGTGATTATGTAGTTCTTCTATGAGTATTCTTGCGAACATGTTAGGGATAAGCAAAGTGGATGGTAGTTTTTCACCAGTTTCAGGTGATTTGTGACTATTATTGAACCATTGCTCGATGGCTGATTTTTCATATGTTCTACCATCAAGAGCGATGACGGGTTCTATGAAGGTGTCGCGTGTGATAGGACATGTGAGAGAGAAAGTTTGAATGAAAGAGGATGGGTTTTCATACTTAGTTTGAAGGGTTTTGTGGGCTTCTGTGGATAGATGGTGTGATTTGAAATCAGAGAATGATTGTAAGAGCTGGTTTTTTTCTTCCTTGAGGTCTTGTATTTGTTTTTCTCGTTGTCGTGTTTTTGCGACATAGTGGTATAGGGAGTTTCTGGTGTAATTTAGTTCTGTGTCTGTTTGGCGAATAGTATCTCTGAGTTGGTTGTTTATGTCTACAATATTGTCGTATTTTGAGTTGAGGTGATTTTTGTAGTCTTCGACGTTTTTTTGAACGTCTTGTTTGTAGGAATACCATTCTCTCTTAATAGCGTTATACTTAAGGGTAGTATTTTGAAGTTGTTTAGTAATTTTAATGGTATTGTTTTTAGAAAGACTCTCCTTTTCGACAAGGTCATGATGTTCTTTAAGAAGAGCATCATACTTTTGTTGAAGGGTAAGAGGTTCTTTGTCGAGTTGTTGTGCGTGTTCGGTTGTCTCCCGAATGAGTTTAGGGAGTGTTTGAACGAAGTTGTGCCATGGGGCAGTAGGGTCCCTTTTGCGCTTTTCATACTCATACTTATCCTTGAACTTATTAAGATCGTTTGGAGCGATCTTGTTAGAGAGGGATGTTCTGATGTATTCAGGGTGAGTAGCACAGATCCATGCCTTGAAGTTAGCACTAATGTTGTGCTTGAAGTCAAAGGTCTGGACCTTAAGGAGTGTTTCGATGTTGAATGTAGAAGCCATTGATGTTGGGTTGAGTGGTGTAGATTGGCAATCAATTTAAAAATAGTATATGAATATAGTATGTGTGAATATAAAATTGATTAATGATATATGAGAAGGTATCATTAAAAGATGTCTACGAAGTCTCTTGTTACTAAGTTTCGGCGTTCTTGTGATGGCCTCCTGGAGAGAGTCATTGAAGGAACTGATGAAGCTAAAATAGTGAGACAACAGACTCGAAAGCAGCGTAACTCGCGGGATGTGAATCGCGAACTAAAGGCGATTCATGTGCTGAATGCTCTATTTACTGGAGCAGTTGTCAGGAAGCGTTGGGACATGTATTCAAGAATACTGTCTCGATGTGATACTGAAGAATAAGCCGTAACTAAAAACGCGCGTGCGCTTAGCTAATAAAAAGACCCCAAATGTAGGTAATGAATATAGTATGTGATGGAAGTATATGGTATGTATGATGTAATAATGAAAAATTGATTTAGGATAAAGGTAATGTACACACAAATCTAAACGAAATGTCTGCTCCTAACTGCAACTACTGTAAGACTACTGGTCACACTAAGTACTCTTGTCCTGTTCTTTCAAAGAAGAAGGACTACAAGAAGAGTGCTCGTGAGGCTCGGTCTCAGGATCGCCGTAACGCGAGCCTGGTTAAGAAGTGGGGGAATACCCCAGAAGGGATGCAGCGTCTTTGGGACGAAGCTCAGATGAAGATTGATTCATTCCGTGACCTGGAGAAGCAAGCTTTGGGAGACAAATCCCTGAGTGAGTCAGAGTTTAATGCTCTGGCTAACGAGTTGGCTTCTCAAGAGAAAGAGTATGAAGCATCTCTGGATTTCCAGAGTTATGTTAAGAACTCCGATATCTGTTTCTCTCCAAAAGAGAGGAATGTGAGACATGGAACACAGAACTTCTACTCAGCAATTCAAAAGCAGAGCGCGGGTCTGGCTGATATTTCCTCAAAATTGGAGGAGATGTTGGACGCAGATATGACCGCGGCTGGCGTTTCAATCGAAGATACACTAATTCGTGCCTCTGATCATTACTGGGATCACCAGTATGCGAAGGGACGAACTGTGTTCTACGGTTGGCTGGATGCTACAGTTGAGACTCGTAAGAGTCTGAACGGCATTCTGGCCGGAAACTCTTGGAAAGCAGATAAACCAGTAAATGTGCTGGATCTATCTACAATTGAAGCTCCGAAGAAAACAAAGATAAGTATGCCTCGCACTCGGCAAAAGAAGTCTCAGAAGCAGAAGCGTCTGGAGACTATGAAAGTGTGAGGAAGCATCCCCCTGCCCGAACAACCCCAACCCTAACCCCAAAAAAAAACCGAAAAAAAGAAAAAAAAACCCTTTTTTTTGAAATTTAAAATTGATTTTTTACCTAATATATATAAAATGAATAACCCGAAGAACGAGATGTCTATTATTGAAAATTTGAAGACGCAGAACGAGCAGATGAGGACGAAGTTGGTAGATATGTGTAAGTATGAGAAAGATTTGGAGGGTATTATAAGTAGGCAACATGAAGAGATACGATATATGAAAGATGAATTAAGGATTCGTGGAGAAGAGTTGAATAGTAAGAATGTAAAGATATGTGAGTTAAATGGAAAGGATAAGGAGCGTGAAACATCTATGAATGAGATAAAGTTAAAGTTTTCTATATTATTAAGAAAGATGCGTGAGTTAGAAGAAGAGATAGAAAGTATAAGATAAGAGTTATAAATTGAGTATTATAAGATAAAAAAGACTTTTTTAGGGTAGTATATATAGTGTTATAGGTGTAAAAAAGGTTTTTTAGGTAGTATATATAGTAAAAATTGTGTATATATAGTAAAATTTATAGATATTTATCAAAGAACTCAACATATTGTTGTTGTGAACTTAGGCTACAAAATTGTGAAATGATACATAAGTTATCCAAATAATCAGAATATTGATTGAGTTCTTGTAAATCGGTGTATTGTTGTTGTGTAGTTTGTTGTGGTGGTGGTGTAGGGGGTGTTGTTGTGGGTGTTTGAAGTGTTTTTTGAGTCCGAGGGGGAGTCATTTTATGGTGAAAATGTATTGTGAATCAATTTTAAATAGTAGATGGTGTATTGTAAATGTGTGGGGGGTATGGGTGTAGGGGAATGGTTAATGTGGGAAAAAAATTGATTTAGAGTAGTGATATGGTAAAAGAGATGAATCCGAGCGAATTGAAGACTATTGTGAATGAAATGAGGAATAAGGATAAGAAGGATAAGAGTTTAATTTTGCAAAAGATAATGAGTCAAGATACACTAACAGGGAAATGTATAATGGCTCGTAATTATTTGAGTCCGCAATCAACGGAGTTGGAGTTGATATGTAAAGTGGATTTAGAGATAGGAGATGCGAAGAATAGTACAAGTGGAGATGGAGAGAAGAATGGTATAAAATATGAGATAAAGACATCAGTTCATGCGAGTAAATCAAAGATAAATTTTGTTCAGATAAGACCTGATCATGATGTGGATTACTACATATTTATAGCATATAATATGTATGAGAATGATGATTTTGGAGTAGGTCATATATTTAAGATAGAGAGTGAAGTGGTGTATAAATTAATAGTAAATTATGGAGGATATGCTCATGGAACTTGTAGTGTATTAGGGAAAATAACGATGGAAAATATAAAAGGTAGAAATTGTGAGTATGCTTTAAGGTGTGATCCGAATGCGAAAAAAGGGAAGAGTAGGGATTTATGGAATGAATTAAAGAAGTATGAGGTGGAGTATGATGAGAAGTATTTTTAAGGGAATTTGGTTTTATATAAAAATATAAGTTCTTGTTGTCCGAGACTATCTTGTCTAACTGTATCTTTAGACATAGAATAGTCTAATTGTAATAATCTATTTTTTAATAATTGTATATCAATATTTGATTTAATCCAATGCCAACTTTTAGGTCTTAATGATTGTAAGTTAGAATCAACAATTTGTCCGCAGTTGCCTCCATATGCTTTAATAGCGAAGTCTGGGTTAGAAGGTGGGGTAGGTTGATTATTATTATCTTTAGGACCATGTTTAAGGAATGTGAAATGAGGATGTGTTTTATCATAAATAACTTTAGTGCGTAGTGTATCTTTTTTAATCCAAATTTGAAAAGAACATTTAGCGGTCATTTTAGGTGTAAAGCAACATGGTGTGATAGGAAGGTCTTTATTATAAATTAAATGGAAATTGGGATGTAGTTTATTTTGTATGCTGACTCTTTTAAATGTTCTTGGAAGAATAAATGCTATACAATCAGCAAAATCAGCGCTTTTATTAAAGAATTTGATAGCTAATGATGATATTTTACCGAATGGTGGATTACCAAGAACTAAATATTTTTTATTTGGGAGTGGATTAAATTGAAAGAAATCAAGACTAATAATATCATTATTTTTAGGTTGTATATCTAAACCGATTTTTTTATTGGAATCCATAATATTAAAGAATGAACCATTACCAGCACTTGGTTCTAAATGTATATCATATGAATGAATATCAATATAATTTAATAAGTGATTATAACACTGAATAGCGATGTCTTTATTTGTATAAAATTGGTCTAATCCATTTGTATTAAGTTTAGTTTTATTAGACATTCTTGTATATAAATAATAAAAAAAAAATCAATTTAATAAAAAAATATAATATATAAGTATATGGATAGGGAAATAATATTTTGGATAATTTTAGTAGGAATAATTTCTTATATATTAGGTCGTTTTCAGATGGGTGGGAATGATATATTGTATTTAATAAAAGTAATATTATTTTTAACAGTATCTTACTTTATAGGAGATATATTAAGGAAAGGAGATAATAAATATATAAGGAAAAGGAAAAATAATGAATTAGTATCAAAAGTATATTTTACTATGTTAGGTGCTTTAATATTAATAGTATTATATTATTTTGTAGGATATATAATACCTAAACGTAATGAAGATTAAAAAAAATCAAAAATTAAAAAATAGTGATTATATATACTGCATACCAAAGTTAGAAGGTATAGATGGATCAACATGTTGATTAGGATTATAGATTGTAGTATCAGCATCAGCGAGTTCTAATTGTTCTGCTATTCCTCTTTCAGGTTCTGGAGGGAATTTGTTTTCAGATAATGAATCAAAATCAGTTTCTGTGTCGAGGCCTGGGATAGGTTTATCACTATTAAAACTATTATATGCATAAATAGCAAGAGCAGCAAGTAATAATACTACAGCAACAACAATAATACCATTGTTAGAACTACCTCCTTTTTGTTTTTTTTGTGATTTCATTATATACTATATATGTAGATAAAAAAATCAAATTTGTGAAAAAAGGGTCAAAAAAAGGTATGAATTCGGAATTTGCGATTTTTGAGTACTTTTTCTGAATCGTGATTTTTAATTCCTATATAATCTATAATTTTTCTATATAGTAAGATAAATTATGTTTATAACGGAGGGAATAAGTTAGTTCCAGGAACCCCTGTGTTTACTGGATGATGGTGAGAATGATTATCTGGAAGGGGTGTCATAGAAAAAGGTCCTTGAATTTCAGGCATTTGGTTTCCATTATCAAAATAGACAAGGTGATAAGACAGATTATTAGGTTCTGTATTTTTAATTATTCTAAATTTACCATGTAGAAGACCGTTTTCATTTTTATAACCGTGATCCTTATCATCGCTTGTTCCATCAAGAATCCTCTTCAGGAAAAATTTCCTACCAATAACGATATGCTCCCAAATTTTAAGTGGGATGTTGTTTAGCTCTGTGTCATTGTCAAAAATAGTTTCATAAACGAAAAAAAGGAGGGGCTGACCGGCGACAGGATTGTTATAATATGAATATTCACCTTTTCCGTGTTTCTGATTATTTTTCCATTGACCTTTATAAATAGTTCTATTTGAATAATCCATTTTACCAGTTCCGTGTTTCTGATTATTTTCCCATTGACCGTTATAAATATTTTCATCTAAATCTTTCATTATACCAGTTCCATGGCGTAGACCTTCCTTCCACTGGCCGTTATAAATATATCTGTCTCCTTGTTCTGTATAGCGACCTTTTCCGTGTTTCTTATTATGTTCCCATTGACCGTTATAAATATTACCATCTGAATCATTCATTATACCAGTTCCGTGGCGTTGACCTTCCTTCCATTCACCTTCATAAATATGTCTTCCTTCCTCACGATAGAGACCTTTTCCGTGTCTTTTATCTTTTTCCCATCCACCTTCATATAAATGAGTAGTTTCTCCTTTTGAATTATATAAAGTTAATGTACCATTACCGTGTCTACTTCCTTTTTCCCATTCACCTTCATATTCTTGTTGACCGTCTTGTTGACCTTGTTTATTTGTTTTTGTGGTCATTTTACCTTTACCAGTAATTAGTCCTTGTTTAAACTTCCCTGTATATTTAGTGCCGTCTTTATAAGTTAGAGTACCTATTCCATCAGCTGCGTCATCTTTCCATTGACCCGTATATGTTGATTCATTTGGTACTGTTTGTGTTCCATAACCTTGTCTATTATCCTCAGACCATTGTCCATCATAAGTTATGCCTGCTTCATATGTCATTTTACCATCACCGTGCCTTTTACCATTCATTAACATACCTTTATAAGTTTTTCCTTTTGGATATGTCATAATAACTATACCTTCCCTATAAACAGGAGAGTCGGGGGAAGTTCTTTTAGTTCCTCCAATTTTTTTAGTAAATTCTATATATTTTTTTTTATATTTTAAATATTTTTTTTTATAATTCATTATATACTATATATGTAGATAAAAAAAAATCAAATTTTGTGAAAATAGTGATTATAAATTATTCTATTTAGTAGGAGTTCTTTTTCTTAGTGTTGTTCCAATTATATTTTGAATTACTCCTTGTTCATCATCAGATGAATCAGAAGGTGTTTCAAAACCGTCTTCTACAATAATTTCGATTTGTTCTCCTTCAATTAGTGTTTGAATATATGAAAAATATCGACTGGTAGTTTCTGTATACATTTGCCATAATCTACGAGGTCCGATTATAACAAGTGATATTATAATTAAAAATACGAGAATATAAAAAAGAATTTCTAATAGTCTTGTTATACGACCGAAATCAGTAAAATAAGGATTTGTATTATAACCACCTTTTTTTTGTTTTTTTGATTTCATTTATATACTATATATGTAGATAAAAAAATCAAAATTTATAAAAATAGTGATTTAAACGTGGGTTTCTTTAAATACAAAGATTGAGATATAGTGGAATCAAAATTTGTGAAAATAGTGATTTAGAAAAAAAAAATCATGATTATATATGATTGGATATATTTATAAAATTCATGTTCATGATAAAATTTATATAGGGTCAACAAATAATTTAGAAAAAAGAGAAGAATGTCATAATAGTGATTTAATCGAAAAAAATACTAAATTATATAGATATTGTAGAAATAATAATATTAAACAAATAAACTTAGTTTTATTAGATAAATTAGAATATGAAAATAAATCAGATTTAAAATGGTTAGAAAGAAAATATATCGAAAAATATGATTCAATAAAAGATGGTTTAAATATGGTTCTGCCAATAAATACCCTAGAAGAAAAAAATAATAATAAAAATAGACTTAAATTTATTATACGTCGTAAGAAAAAAATAGATATTTAAGGAAAATCTTAAACGGGGGGTCGTTTAAAATTAAATATTTTTATTTTTAATTAGTTCTTTTGTTA
>VMHT01043165.1_pt1 | contig 12751 bp, 20 predicted proteins | sample 4693611 | NCBI WGS metagenome assembly VMHT01 (sample SAMN12280063, study PRJNA550983) | marine metagenome | isolation source: seawater sampled from same location over 5 years 0.02-0.2 micron viral filtrate | place: USA: collected off the coast of southern California halfway between the port... ... | reverse complement strand
ACCCTTTGGATACAAATATCAAAGTTCAGTACATGAAGAAGATGTTCCCTGAGTTTGAGGAGAACATTATCAATGATAAGAAGATGGATACTATCTTCAATGTTCTTGTTCTTGCTGCAGAGGATGGTTATACGAAAATCAATATCGTTGTTGGTTCTGATCGTCAGGCAGAGTTTGAAAGTTTAGCAAACAAGTATAACGGTAAAGAAGAGAATAGCTTATATAACTTCGAAGAGATTCGTGTAATATCTGCTGGCGTTCGTGATGCTGATGCAGAGGGTGTTGAAGGGATGTCTGCATCTAAGATGAGAAAGGCAGTTCTGAGTAATGATTTTAAAACATTCCGCAGAGGAACTCCTAAGTCTCTTGATGACGAAGATGCAATGGGGCTGTTTGATGCTGTTCAACAGGGCATGACTGCATCACCTAAGAAAACTAAGAAGCAGAAAGAGAAGAAGGATGAGAATAGGAGGAAGCAGAAGGCAAAGGGTCGTGTCGTAGAGAATTGGGAAGTTGCGCCCAAGTTGTATCCAAATGTACTCAGAGAAAAATATATGAGTAATCAAATTTATAATGTGGGAGATACGGTTCAGAACATGAATACTGGATTAGTTGGTGATATTATTCGTAGAGGAACTAATCATTTAATTTGCGTGACTGAAGAGCAGCAAATGTTCAAGTCATGGATAAGAGATGTATGTGAATATTATGAATATTATTATGAGCCGCAGGTAGATACTTCAAGTGTCAAAATTTTTATAAATAAATATAGGAAAGTTAGTTGATTGTCAAAATGGCCGTACATCTGAACGAATTATCTAGTGTATATCTAGATCAAATTGTGGAGAAAAAGAAAGAAAAGACACTTGATCCAGTGGGTCAGGAAGATGGTGACATTGATAATGATGGTGATGAAGATGAGTCGGATTCATATCTGGCGAATAAGCGCAAGGCTATTGGCAAAGCAATGGGAAAGGAAGATAAGCAAAAGAAGGACAAGAAAGATTGTAATAAAGAAGAAGTAGAAGCTGTTGATGAAGCTAAAAAAGCTAGCTTGAAGCAAGCACGTAAAAATATTGGTATGGATCCAAATAAGCCATCTTGCTGGACTGGCTATAAGGCAAAGGGGACCAAGATGAAGAATGGAAGATCTGTTCCCAATTGTGTAAAGTCAAGTCACGAACCAGAAGGTGATTTGGTTGATGAGGCTAAGAAGTCTAAGATGAGGAAAGCAAGAGAAAATGTTGGAGCATCTACTTGCTGGGATGGGTATACTGCAAAGGGAACTAAGAAGAAGAATGGTCGGGATGTTCCTAATTGTGTTCCAGAAGGATATTCTGATTGGAGATCGGAATTAACTGAAACTCTAGGTGAAGGGATCCTCATAGAGGTTGAAAAAAAAAAAAATCTCTGAAGAATAATTCAGAAAAGATCACTGATGGTCCAGTAGATAATTCATCAATCATCAAAATAAATCCAGACTTCAAAGAAGGTATTGAGTATCTGGGTGGGACCATTGTGGAATTCACTGAGGTTTCTGAGAGAAGAGATGATACCTATCTTGAGCCTAACCTGAAGAAACGTCAGAAGAATAACGAAAAAGCCATTGAGGATATGAAGAAGAAGGGAACTTCTATGAAGAACCCACACTTTGAAAATGGTCCAACAGGCAGCATGGCATCTGAGGAGAAAGACAAAAAAGCACCTACACCACAACAAAGATTGAATCGTGATGCTGGAAAGATGGCTTCAAAGAAACTCAGGCAGAGGGAGCATGAGAAATTTGTAAACTTTTTGCAGCATGATGAAGAGGTTCAATGGGTAGCAAATACAGCAGCAGAATATTTCATTGAGGAAGGTCTTAATGAAGATGGTATCGAAATTCTGATTGAAGAGCTTGGTCTTGAATCCTTCGTAGAGTATGTTTATGAACTTGGCGAGGAAGTTCTTACAGAAGCAAGAGCAGGTGGTGTTAGAGTAGAACCAGTAACTAAAACTGGTAAGTCCGTTGGTTCTCTTAGGGGAGGTGCTAGAACATCAGCAATCAAGAGACTTCGTAAAGAGAAGCAGGCAAGAAGAGATTCAGAATCTGGTAGTTCTAAACCATCGGGAATGACGGCTGCCTTGAAGAGCCAATCTGATAGGGCAAAAGCAGTTGATACTGCTAAGAAACAGCAGCCTAAGAAGAGAGGTTTGCTCGACAGAGTTGGAGATGCTGTTGTAAAAGGAATTGAACGCCATAATAAAGCAATGGCTACTGCTAAGAAATTGTCCAACGAAACGGGCAAAACTCTTAAGAAAGCAGGGAAGGTTGCAGGTGCAGTTGCCAAAGGAGCTGGAGAAGGTGTGAAGATGGCGGGGAATGCTGCTAAGGTTGCTCATAAAGTAGCGACTGAAGAGGTTGAAGTTGATGAGGCAGTAGTATATGGTGGAACTCCTGCTAAGGAGGAAAAGCCAAAGGACAAGCGCCTGGTTGTCACTAATGCTGATAAAGCAGGCAACACTCCTGCATATCAGAAGTACAAGGCAGGCGACAAGAACTACAAGGCTGCTGACCACCTGACTAATCAGTTGGAAACAGGAGAGGATGATATGAGGCTTCGTCTTAAAGAAAGGCTGAAGGCTGCATATGAAGTTACTTCCCCTTACATAGTAGATGAAGCGAAAGGAGCTCCCAAACCAACAAGACTGCCAAAGAGTAGAGAGAGGGACATTGGGAAGCATGATGACTGGAAGGATAAGCATCCAGACACTAGAGACTGGGGAGACAGACCAGAAGCCGGTAAAAAACTTAAGAGAAGATTGAACGCAGTTGTTGGCACTCAGCGTCGTCAAGACAAAGAAACTGCAATCAGAAAAGATGCAACCGAGGAAGTTGCAATTGAGAATGTCCAGGGTGGACCAATACTGCCAGGTGAAAAGGGTAGAAAAGTTTACCCAAAGAAAGATCAGCCAAAAAAGACAGGTGCAAAACTTCCAAAAATAAACCCTATTGATGAGCGTACACGCTACGCAAAAGAAACTGGTAAAGACTTCAAGACTGGCAATTCATCTGAAAGGGGTGGAACTAGAACTGGCAAATCTGCTTTTGATAAAGTATCTAGTGAACTGCGTAAGACTGGTGGTCTAATGTCCTCCAGAGGTAATGCAATTCCACCTCAAGGAAAGAAAAAAGTAAAAGGTGAAAAAGATCGCAAAGGTGTAACTCCTGTCGATAAAATCAAAGGCAAGCTTTCTAAGCAGAGAGCACCAAAACCTGAAATTGGATCAAGGTTTGACTAATGTAGTAGATTAATCGACTATATAGAATATAGTATTTGAGGTAAAAACAATGTTTGCAATCTTACTGCCAATTGCATCTAAAATTATTACTGACGCAGTTGCCAAAATTCCTGAAAATGAGGAACTTGGGGAGAAGCTAATTGAGATCTGTCTCGTCATTCTTGCCAAGGCAGTAAAACTTACTAAGACTGATATGGACGATAAACTTCTGGAAGCGGTTGCAAAAGCAATCGAAACCAGAGAAGAATGATAAAAGATAAATACTAATAGGAAATTATTTCAGGACAAGCATATGGCACTTTGGGGAAATAGTGATGCTGTTACCTCTGCAGGAACAGTATCTTTAAATTATGATACCGGTGTTGTAACCGGAAGCGGAACAGCATTTGGAGACGCAGGTTCAGCTACAGTTGGCGATGTTATTCGTTTTGGCGATCGTGCAGGTACTTATTTTGGCGATGCTGTAATTTTAAGTATTGAGAGCGCAACTGAATTAAAAATAGATTCTACTGCGGGACTTAGTGGTGCAGCAATCGCTGATGAGCCATTTACTGTAAGCCAGTGTCCTAAGTTTACTGTTCTTGATTCTCACTACAATCAGACACATAGTGATTATGATTCATTTGTTTATGGTGTTGACAAGGATGGAGTTTCTACAGGAACTCAGTATGAAACCGGTGTGGGCTGGGTTGGTGTTACAACATATACCGATGCTCAGGGAGAGTTGAGAGTTAAGAAAGAAGTTCTGGTCTCAATGTCAGGTATTACAACTGGCAATGCTCCAACATATCCACCTAGCTAATAGTGATAGATGATTTTTAGTGAGTTGAATGAAGGGAATTTTCTCCTGTTTGCTATAAAAAATTATGAGAATCCTCAAGCAGTAACTAAGGATGATTTTGACAAGGATCTTAATCATTTTAAGTACATTAAGAGGCTTCTCAAAAGGTATAATAAAACAGGAGAATTGAAAACTCATTTAATCATCAATCATTTTATTGTTTTGTATAATATATTTGGTGATGCTGCAACACCAATGCTATTTTTTAAGATTGATGAAGATATGTGGGGGACCATGAAAAGTTTTTTGATATTTTTAAATCGTCTTCCTGATCATCCAAAGTGCTATATTCATGATATTCCTATTGATAAAAAGTGTTTGCAAATTCTAGAAACGTCTTACAATGAGAGATCGCAACTATAGTAAATTAATAAATAATTTACGGGAGATGATGGGTGGTATGACTACTCAAAGTACTCCTGGTGCCGCTGGTTTTTCATCAAAATCTGATTCCGAAGGTCCTGTTGCAGGATATGATCCATTAATGAAATTCAGAGGAAAAAAAGGAAAAACTGACTTTAGAAAAGTTCCATCTAATTATAAAAAGTGGGTCAAATCTTTAGGTAACTAATATGTTCGGTCTTGGAAAATTAGAAGTATTAGAGTCAAAATTGTCAATTTACGAGGACCTCTCAAAAGAGATGCTTGATAAACTAGAAAGAGCAGTATCATCGATACAAGAAAGTAGTAATAAGGTTGCAATTATTTTGGAAAGGCATGAGAATAGGTTAGATGAAGGCGAAAAAACTTCTGACTCCACCTTGAGACTAGTTGATAAAATGCAGAATGATTTTGATTCTTTACAAACAAAGGTTGAATCTTTATCAAAGTTTCGTTGGGTAACTTTAGGAGTAGTCGCTTCAGGTATGGTCATCCTAAATATTTTGCAAGTAATAGGCCCAAAAGTTATTCCAACAATTCCACAAGCAACAATCCAGCAGGTTAGATAAGATGGAAAAGACTAATCAGACAAAACAAGACTATTGTTTGATTAGAACTTCTAATGTTGTTATTAAGTGGACATCAATAATCACTTCTGTCATCATAGATTATGATGAAATGGATGGTAATTTTTATTTACTGCAAGAGTTTTGGGAAATAGATCGTTGACCTAGACCTAGTTCTTTGCTATAATACAAAGAGAGAAAAATTACTTAATGAATCATATTGATTCCAAATTTGTTAATCTCATCGCAGTAAGATTAGAAAAGTTTAAAAAGGTCAAGCCTGGCCTTTATAATTTTCGTTGTCCAGTTTGTGGGGACTCAAAGAAAAATAAATCAAAGACCAGAGGATACCTATACTCTGTTAAATCTGATGTAAATTTTAGATGTCATAATTGTGGTTCCTCCATGACATTTAATAATTTTCTGAAAAAGATCGATCCAGTTATACATCGTCAGTATATCATGGAAAGATTTAAAGGAGGATTAACTGGCAGAGCAACAACAGTTGAAGATCCAAAATTCGAATTCAAAAGACCTGTATTTAAAAGAAAAATAAATCTTCCCTTATGCTCAGAAAATAAATTGGCAGCTGAGTATCTAAAGAATAGGAAGTTAAATCCAGATAAATTTTATTATTCTGAAGATTTTTCTGGATTTATTAAGTCCTTTGATTTGGACTATGATAATTTATATAAAGAGAGTAGAATTATAATCCCTTTATATTATGAAAATAAGCTTATTGGATTTCAGGGTAGAGCTTTAAGCTCCAACTCAATCAAGTACATTACTATAATGCTAAACGATGATTCACCAAAAATCTACGGGATTGATCAAGTACAAAAGGATAAAAATGTATTCGTCACCGAAGGTCCGTTTGACTCGACGTTCATTCGCAACGCGATTGCTATGTGCGGAGCTGATGCTGATGTGCGTCGTTGGGGCATTTGCAATCCTGTCTGGATCTATGATAATGAACCACGGAGTAGAGAGATTGTCAACCGAATTAGAAAAACAATCGAGTCTGGTGATCCCGTAGTGATTTGGCCATCTAATATTGTTGAAAAGGACATCAATGATATGGTTTTATCGGGGCATGACGTACAGACTATGGTAGAATCGAATATATATTCAGGACTTGAAGCACTTGTCAAATTTAACACTTGGAAAAAAATATGACTAATTTAACAGTTAAAAAGCGAAATGGATTAATTGAGCCACTTGATCTTGACAAGATGCACTTGATGGTTGAGGAGGCATGCAGGGGCCTTGCAGGGGTCTCTGCAAGTCAGGTTGAGATGAAGTCTGGTATAGAGTTTTATGATGGTATTACGACTGAAGAAATTCAAAAGATTTTGATTCGCGCTGCCTCAGATCTTATTGACTTGGATCATCCAAACTATCAATATGTTGCTGCTAGATTACTTTTGTTTTCCCTTAGAAAGCAACTTTATGGTAAGATGAGAGAATTTCCTACCATAGAAGATCATATTCTTAATTGCACATCAATTGATGTTTATGATAAGGAAATCTTTATCAAGTATTCGCAAGAAGAAATAAGAAAGGTAGATACTTTTATTGATCATGATAGGGACTTCTTGTTTACCTATGCTGGCTTACGTCAGGTTGTAGATAAATATCTTGTACAGGATCGTAGTACTGGTGGTGTTTACGAGACACCTCAGTTCATGTACATGATGATTGCTTTGACTATATTTGCAGACTATCCAAAAGAAACGAGGCTCGACTATGTCAGACGATACTACAACGCAATCTCAAAGCACAAAATCAACATTCCCACACCTATCATGGCAGGAGTGCGAACTCCACTTCGACAATTTGCTAGCTGTGTTCTTGTTGATGTTGATGACACCCTCGATAGCATCTTTAGCTCTGATATGGCTATTGGCAAATATGTTGCACAAAGGGCGGGCATCGGTATCAACGCAGGCAGAATCCGTGGCATCAACAGTAAAATCCGAGGCGGCGAAGTTCAACACACAGGTGTTATACCATTCCTTAAAAAGTTTGAATCAACTGTCAGGTGCTGTACACAAAATGGAATTCGAGGTGGCTCAGCGACTGTCCACTTCCCAATCTGGCACCAAGAAATAGAAGATATTATTGTTCTTAAGAATAATAAGGGGACAGAAGACAATCGTGTTCGCAAACTAGATTACAGTATCCAAATTAGCAAACTGTTTTATGAGCGTTTCATCTCAAATGGAGAAATTACTCTCTTCAGTCCTCACGACGTTCCTGGTCTTCATGATGCTTTTGGCACTGATAGATTTGATAGTCTATATTTGGATTATGAACGAAATCAGTCTATTCCGAGAAAAACTATTGGAGCTCAAAAGCTCATTTTGGACATCTTAAAAGAAAGAGCAGAGACTGGTCGTATTTACATTATGAATATTGATCACTGCAATTCTCACTCTTCATTTAAGGATAAGATTGAGATGAGTAATCTCTGCCAAGAGATCACTCTGCCCACATATCCAATTCAGCATATTGATGATCCATCAGGAGAGATTGCACTGTGTATTCTTTCTGCTATTAATGTGGGTAAAGTAAAATCTGATGATGAGTTGGAGGAGTTGTGCGATCTATCTGTCAGGTCATTGGAGGAGTTGATCGATTACCAGGAGTATCCTGTAAGGGCCGCAGAAGAGGCTACAAAGGCTCGTAGGTCACTTGGCATAGGTTTTATTGGTTTAGCTCATTATCTTGCTAAGTTGGGTTTCAATTATGATTCTCAAGAAGCTTGGAATGCTGTTCATTTGTTATCAGAATCCTTTCAATTCTTCTTACTCAAAGCATCAAATCAACTAGCCAAAGAGAAGGGTCATTGTACAAACTTTGGACGTACAAAATATTCTGATGGGATCCTACCTATCGATACATACAAGAAAGATGTTGATGAAATTACAAGTATTAAGTATGAGCATGATTGGGAGGATCTTAGGAAATCTATCTTGGAACATGGGCTCAGACACTCTACATTGTCCGCACAGATGCCATCGGAGAGCAGTTCCGTTGTGTCAAACGCAACAAATGGAATTGAGCCACCTAGAGGCTACTTGTCCGTTAAAAAATCAAAGAAGGGGCCTCTTAAGCAAATTGTTCCACAATACTCTACCCTGAAGAATAACTATACACTTCTTTGGGACATGAAAGATAACAGAGGATACATTAATGTAGTCTCTGTTATGCAAAAGTTTTTTGACCAAGCCATATCTGGTAACTGGAGCTACAATCCTGAAAATTATAGTGACAATGAAGTTCCAGTTTCTCAAATGGCATCCGATCTTTTAACTACATATAAGTATGGGTGGAAGACCTCTTACTATCAGAATACATATGACCTTAAGTCAGATGATGCTGAAGAAGAGAAACCATTGTTGAAAGATTTAGTAAATGATATACTACAATCAGAGGAGGGAGAGTGTGAATCCTGTGCAGTTTAAAGTTTCTTCAGAAGATAGTGTTATTACACAAGTTAAAGGCATGACTGTTTTTAACACAGAACAAGTGAATATTAAGAAACAACCAATGTTTCTAGGCAAACCTTTAGGAGTACAAAGATACGATTCATACAAATATCCAGTATTTGATAAACTCACTACTCAACAATTGAGTTATTTCTGGAGACCAGAGGAAGTGTCTCTGCAAAAAGATCGTGGAGATTATCAAACTCTTCGTCCAGAGCAAAAGCATATCTATACTTCTAATTTGAAGTATCAGATTATGCTTGATTCTATTCAAGGACGTGGTCCTGGAATGGCATTTATTCCATATTGCTCTCTTCCCGAGCTAGAGGCTTGTATGGAAGTGTGGGGATTTATGGAAATGATCCATAGCAGATCTTATACTTATGTGATTAAAAACATTTATTCCGACCCATCCGAAGTATTTGATCATATTGTCACTGATCCGCACATCCTAGAGCGAGCTAGGAGTGTTACAGAGGCATATAATGATTTCATTCAGGGTGCTCACCAATATGATAATGGTATCATGTGGGAGCTAGCAGCAGAAGGCCACTATACTGGTCAAACTGAAAGGTATGAATTGAAGAGAAAGCTATATAGAGCAATGGCAAATGTAAATGTTTTAGAAGGTATTCGTTTCTATGTTAGTTTCGCTTGCAGCTTTGCATTTGGTGAACTTAAACTTATGGAAGGATCCGCAAAAATTATCTCGCTTATCGCCAGAGATGAGAACCAGCATCTTGCAATCACGCAAAATGTACTTAATAAATGGAGACAGGGTGATGATCCAGAGATGCAACAGATCATGAAAGAGGAAGAAGATTGGACGTATAGGATGTTTGATCGGGCAGTTAACGAGGAGAAGAGATGGGCAGAGTATCTGTTCAAAGATGGTAGTATGATTGGTCTTAATGACAAATTACTTAAAAAATATGTTGAGTGGATTGCTAACCGTCGATTAAAAGCGATTGGCTTGAGGCCAAAGTATGATATTGCGGCAAAAAATAATCCTCTCCCATGGACACAACACTGGATCTCATCTAAAGGACTTCAGGTAGCACCACAAGAAACGGAGGTAGAAAGCTATGTCGTCGGAGGAATTCGCCAAGATGTTAAAGAAAACACCTTCTCAGGATTTAAGCTTTGAGGAAATATGGGAGGAGATGGATTCTATTGAACCATTAACTCCTATTATTGGAGAATCAAGACCTAACTTGAAAGATGGCCAATTTGGTGCTTAAATAGTATAAGACGCTTGAATTGTAAAATGCCTCGTAATCAGCTTACTAAAGATGAGTTCATTATAAAAATTCTAAAGTTAAAGAAAGACATTGATGAAGAACCGTCAACAGTATGGCAGGGGGAGAAGGATTTTGGTCATAAATACATGAACAAAGTGTTAGATTTGCTCAATGAGTATAGATATTGATTATGAAAATCCTTGGAAATATAATGGTGTGGCTTTTGCTGGGAAGGATATTGGGGATTATTTTGGTTTTGTTTATCTCATCACAAACATACAAAACGGACGGAAATATATTGGTAGAAAGTATTTTTGGTCATTCAGAAAACCGCCAGGAAAAAAAAGAAGAGTAAAAAAAGAATCTGATTGGAGGAAATACTATGGGTCTTGCCCAGAGCTTAAAGAGGATGTTGAAAAATTTGGAAAAGAAAATTTTAGTAGAACCATTCTCTCATTACATAAGACGGCAGGAAGAACTAATTTCGAGGAAACGAGACAGCTCTTTATCAATGGAGTTCTCACAGAATCACTTGACACGGGGCAACCAGCGTTCTACAATAGCAACATCCTCTCAAGGTACTTCCGAAAAGATTACTATGGCAAAGACTGAAGATTTAGTAGATTCTGTTGTTGTTTGGGCAAAGACCCGTATCGATGAAATGGATTGCGTTGATCAAATCTATGATAAGCTTTCTATTGTTGATGAGTTTGACGAGTGGTTGAACATGGATCTAGAAGGTCAGGACATTATTGTTGTTGACAGGATCACAGAGGAGCAGTATAATGATTACGTTGATTACATGAACGATGGAATCAGTTAAGGGGTAGTAGCTCAGTTGGTTAGAGCACCAGCCTGTCACGCTGGGGGTCGAGGGTTCGAGCCCCTTCTATCCCGCCTTTTTTGACTCAGTAGCTCAGCTGGATAGAGCAACTGCCTTCTAAGCAGTCGGTCGTAGGTTCGAATCCTACCTGAGTCGTTCCCCAATAAATATATTTGAGGATAAAGAATTTTTATGGAAATGGTAGAACCGCACTCTACGATTTTGGTATTGAACAGTTCCTATGAACCACTTCAATTTACTAATTGGAAGAGGGCGGTAATTTTGTTATTTAAAGAAAAAGCTACTCTCATCTCTAAGAGAGTTATTCGTCTTGTTAACTATGTTAGAATTCCATTTCTTAGATTTTCTGAAACAACTCCTACAAGAAACATGATATATAAAAGGGATGGTTATTCCTGCCAGTATTGTGGTTCTACAAGAGATTTAACTATCGATCATGTAATACCAAGGAGTCGAGGGGGAAAAGACACCTGGGAAAATTTAGTTGCATGTTGCGATAAGTGCAATGTTGCAAAAGGTAACAAGTATTTGCATGAGACGAATATGAAACTTCGTTCTCAGCCTAAAGCTCCTTTAAGTAAAGTAATGCTAGAACTGGAGCGTACAAAGGTTTCGGAATGGAAAGCATTTACTTTTGGTTAAAACTTGACAAATATATGACAACAGTTTATAATTACCACATTACTGCGGAATTAATTCAGCGGTAGAATGTCAGCCTTCCAAGCTGAACGTCACCGGTTCGAATCCGGTATTCCGCTTGAGGATTTTATCCTCTACTGTCCTATGCTTCTGATTTAAATGAACGCTTCTTATGATTTGAGCTATGATCTTCGTGATGACAATCACAACACCATTTCTCGTGTAAATATGAATTTTGAAAATCCTGATGATGATGTTCTTGTTGACCAACTAAACACTTGGCTTACAGCAATTAAATCTGAAGTACGTGTAACTGCTGAAAGCTGATCACACTTGCCCCTTCATTGGGGCTTCAATGGCCTGTAGTTCAGCGGTAGAACGCTTGACTGTTAATCAAGTTGTCGCTGGTTCGATCCCAGCCGGGCCAGCTTGCAAGATTAACTCAGTGGTAGAGTGTCTCGTTTACACCGAGGTTGTCGGGGGTTCGAATCCCTCATCTTGCATTCCCAATAGGAGGACCATGAAAAATGATTATCGTAAGATGCAAAGTATGTAATACAGAAATAGTAAGTAATACAAAAACTCAGGTTTGTGGGTGTCAAAATATGATGACAGTCAAAGAAGATAAAGTATCCGCAGTTGACTTAAATGATGTTGTTATGTTAAACTATACAAAGCAAAAGGTTGGTGATCAACTTTCTGCTTCTGATCTTGCTTATCAGGAGGCACGACGACAGCGTAAAGTTCGTCGTCTTGATTTTGAAGAGCGATAAGGAAGAGTGGTCGAGTGGTTTATGGCTCCAGTCTTGAAAACTGGCGAGGGTGCAAGTCCTCCGGAGGTTCGAATCCTCTCTCTTCCGTTACAACTAAATATCTACAAGTAATTAAATTATATGACATTATTCTATCTGCTGGTCTTAATCTTTATTGTATTATTGCTTGCTGGAGGATATGATGCTACTATGAGATTAATTGCTTTTATTGACCTTAATACCAGGTATGCCTTTTTAAACTTTAGATTGTGGATGTTCAAGAAAAAGATTGAAAGGGAACTGGAAAAGGATAGAAAGGAATTTAAATCTCAACAGGAGAAAAATCATGTCTGACAAAGAATTTTCTGATTTTAGATTGGAAAGAAAGCAATGTGAGAAGTGTGAAGCTGTATGGTTAAATGGGAAACATGTATGGGCAACTGGTGCTTCAAGTGAAAATTCTGAAGATGATCTTGCTGGATTAGTTTGCAATAAGTTGGGTGATCATAGATGTATTAATCCTAAGAGGGGATCAGATACTGGAGATACCTGGGAGAAAAGAGCAGGTTTTATTGAAGGAATGATAAAGGGTAGGCAAGATGCTTTTGCTCAAATGAAAAAGGATATTGATATCTAATTTAACTTGAATAAGTAGGTTGACCAATCCTACTTATTCTTGTATAATAATCTCATCGGGATGTAGCTCAGTTTGGT
>VMHT01023294.1_pt1 | contig 12751 bp, 10 predicted proteins | sample 4693611 | NCBI WGS metagenome assembly VMHT01 (sample SAMN12280063, study PRJNA550983) | marine metagenome | isolation source: seawater sampled from same location over 5 years 0.02-0.2 micron viral filtrate | place: USA: collected off the coast of southern California halfway between the port... ... | reverse complement strand
CGGCATGTCAGCACCACCGATGCCCATGATCAGGTGATACCCGATAAATAGCGCCGCCAGCGTCATGATGAACAGCGGCAAGAAGCCCCCAGTGTTGAAGTACCAGATCAGGCAGAGCAGCGAGAGTGCTGCCGCAGCGGCGTTGAGCATGTGACCGCCCGGCAGTTTCGTCGCCGCCGAGCTGACGCGGCCCGCCAGTTTGCCATAGGCAATGACAGAGCCGGTAAAGGTCACGGCACCGATGAAGATGCCGAGCACGAGTTCGACCCGCAGGATTGCGATCTCGACACCGTCCTTCTTGGCTAGCAGCGCCGCGAAACCTTCGGTCGACGCGCGCGCCACCTCGTCCATCGCCATTACGTTGCCCAGTTCGATATGGGCGTTATAGCCCACGAAGACCGCCGCGAGCCCCACAAGGCTGTGCATCGCCGCGACCAGTTCCGGCATCTGCGTCATCTGCACGCGGGTGGCCAATTGGTAGCCGATCGCGCCACCGGCGGCGATCAGGATCAGCGAAAGGAGCCAGAACCCCGCCCCCGGCCCGATCAGCGTGGCGACAACCGCCAGCGCCATACCGGCGATACCGTACCATACCGCGCGCTTGGCGCTTTCCTGACCTGACAGACCGCCCAAGCTAAGGATGAAGAGAACCGCTGCAACCACATAGGCCGCTGTCGTAAATCCGTATTCCATGATGCTCGCTCCTTCAGGATTTCTGGAACATGGCGAGCATGCGCCGTGTCACGAGGAAGCCGCCGAAAATGTTGATCCCACACATGAAGACCGACAGGGCAGCAAGAAGGATCACCAGCCACGAGCCAGAGCCGATCTGCATCAGCGCGCCCAAAATGATGATCGAGGAGATCGCGTTGGTCACTGCCATCAGTGGCGTGTGCAGGCTGTGCGCCACGCCCCAGATGACTTGGAAACCGACAAAGACCGCCAGAACGAAGACGATGAAGTGCTGCATGAAGCTGGCGGGTGCGACGAGGCCGACACCGAGCAGCAGCGCCGCGCCTACGGCCAAGAGCGTGACTTGGTTCTTGGTCTGCGCTTTGAAAGCAGCCAATTCGTCAGCACGCTTCTCTTCCGGGGTCTTTTCTTTAACCTTTTCCTTCTTCGGCGCGGCCGCGATGGCTGCGACCTTGGGCGGTGGCGGTGGGAAGGTCACTTCTTTTTCGTGGGTGATGGTCGCGCCCCGGATCACGTCATCTTCCATATCGTGGTTGATGACACCGTCTTTCTCGGGCGTCAGATCCGTCATCAGGTGGCGGATGTTGGTGGCGTAAAGTGTCGAAGCCTGCGTCGCCATGCGCGAGGGGAAATCGGTATAACCGATGATCGTGACACCGTTGTCGGTGACGATCTTCTCGTCCATCTTGGTGAGCTTGCAGTTGCCGCCCTTCTCTGCCGCGAGATCGACGATCACGGAGCCGGGCTTCATCGCCTGCACCATGTCCTCGGTCCAAAGCTCGGGTGCTTCGCGGTTGGGGATCAGCGCCGTGGTGATGACGATGTCCACATCAGGCGCCAATTCGCGGAACTTGGCCAATTGCGCTTCGCGGAATTCGGGCGAGGAAACAGAGGCATAACCGCCCGAAGCCGACCCATCGGCCTGTTCTTCTTCAAAGTCGAGATAGACAAACTCAGCGCCCATCGATTCGACCTGTTCGGCCACTTCGGGGCGCACGTCGAACGCGAGCGTGATGGCACCCAGCGAGGTCGATGTGCCGATGGCGGCAAGACCCGCAACACCCGCGCCGACGACCAGAACCTTCGCAGGGGGCACCTTGCCCGCCGCCGTGATCTGCCCGGTGAAGAAACGGCCAAAGTTGTTGCCCGCCTCAATGACCGCACGGTAGCCCGCGATATTGGCCATGGAGGACAGCGCGTCCATCTTCTGGGCACGGCTGATGCGCGGCACCATGTCCATCGCCATGACGGTCGCGCCTTTGGCGGCGGCGGCCTCCATCAGCTCTTTGTTGCCCGCAGGGTTGAACATGGAAATGAGCGTCTGGCCCGCGCGCAGGCGCTTGACCTCGGCGTCAGACGGCGGGCGCACCTTGGCAACCACATCGGCGGCCTTGTAGAGAGCAGCGGCGGTATTCACCACCTCGACGCCTGCGCCCTCATATGCGGCATCGTCAAAGCCCGCAGCCGCACCGGCGCCGGTTTCGATGACGCATGTATGCCCAAGCTTTTGCAGTTGCAGCGCGCTGTCCGGCGTCATTGCGACCCGGTTCTCGCCCTCAAATATTTCTTTTGGTGTCCCGATCTTCAAACCAAGAGTCCCCCTTTGCTGGCCCGTCACGCCGCTTTGGCGCAACTTTGTTAGTCAGAGCGATAGCGCGCGCGCAGCAATAGTACAAGCAAACCGCTACGTGAAACGAAGCAAAATTGCTGCACTGCGACACCGAGAGAACGGTTTGCTGTTTTCGGTGCGGAGATAGAACAGCCGTTCTACACCGCGCCAATGGCATGGCCCGAAGGCCATACCAAATCGCCGACCCAATGCGTGGGTATCAGAGACCGGGGATCAGCCGGGCCAACCCGCGCTGGTCAAAGGTGGTCCCACGATCTGCACCAAAGGCGATCTCGCCGCCCAAACCGACGAAGGGTTCAGAGACGTTCACGCCACCCGCTTCGGCCTTGGCCGAGCCGACCTCAAGGAACAGATTGGTGTTAACCGATACGTCGCGGTCAAGACGGATTGCGAACCGGGACAGATCGCCGGTGTCATCGTCGGCCATGTCATAAGAGCCTGTCAGGCCAAAGCCTTCCTGCATCTCATAGCGGGCTTTGATCCCGCCAAGCGTGGCATCGCCCAGATCGGTGTCGACATTGGCGATATAGCCCTCGAACTCCCATTCGCGGACTTCATAGCCAGCCTCGATCCCAAAGATATCGGCCTCATCGCCTTCGACGTCTTCAAAGGTGTAGAAAGCGCCGAAAGAGGTCGCGTCGTTCAGGTGATAGATGCCGTGCAGACCCAGCAGCGTGCTGTCGATATCGGTAAAGCCAAAATCATGATAGGCGGCATCGATTTGCAGGCTGAAATCGCGGCTGAACCCCAGTTCCATCGCGCCTTCGAGACCCCAGTGGTTAAAATCGGTGTCTTCGGCGAAGGCCGAATAAGACAGCCCGACCGACCCGCCGGTGACTTCGACGGCGCCTGCCGTTGTCGCGCCCAATGCAAAGGACGCGGCCAGCGCCAAAGAGGAAATTTGCGAAAAATTCATGATACTGCTCCAATACAAAACAAGGCCCTGTGATCAGGTTACCTGCTGCAACCTGTGAGGGAATGTTCGCGCGGTTGCAAGGGTGGCTGTGCCCGCCCAAGATAATTGTGTCTGCGCCGCCACTACCCTGCGCCACTCGCCTGTGCTGCCCTTCAAATAACGCCCCGTCATCCGAAGCTGCCTCTTGTCCTGTCGCCGCCAGCGCGCCACCATGCCCGCAAAGGGGAGGCATTATGACATTGCAAGACAAACACGCATTCATCACCGGCGGTGGCACCGGCATCGGGCTCGCCATCGCGCAGGATCTGGCGGCCAAGGGGGCGCGGGTCACCATCACCGGGCGGCGGCAGGAGGTGCTTGACGCAGTGTCGGGCAATGGCATCACCGGCATGGCGATGGATGTCCGCGACGAGGCGCAGGTCATCGACACGATCGCCCGCGCGGTAGAGGCCAACGGGCCGGTGCAAATCTGCGTGGCAAACGCAGGCGTGGCCGAGGGGCGATCGCTGCATAAAACCGACCTCGATTTCTGGCGCGACATGATGGCGACCAATCTCGATGGTGCTTTTCTCACCATCCGCGAGAGCCTGAAATCCATGCGCCAGACCGATTGGGGCCGGGTGATCGCAGTGTCCTCCATGGCGGGCCTGCGCGGGCTGCCGGGGGCGGCCTGCTACTCGGCCTCAAAACACGGGATGATCGGGCTGATCCGCTCGCTCAGTGAGGATTACATGGGCCAGCCCTTTACCTTCAACGCCCTCTGCCCCGGCTATGTCGATACCGAAATCATCGCGCGCAACACGCAAGCGATCTCCAAACGCGCCGGGCTGTCCGAGGAAAAGGCCCGTGATGTCATGGTCAACGCCAACCGCCACAAACGCCTGATCGCCCCGTCTGAAGTGGCGGCGGCAGCGGCTTGGCTGGTTGGCGAAGGCTCGGAAAGCGTCAACGGCCAGTCGATCGAGATTGCGGGCGGGCAGATGTAGCAGCGTTAAGGGGAGTTTAACCAAGCTGCGCCAAACATGGGGCCATGAGAGACCGCGTTTCACCCTATGGCCCGAATTGCTATTTCTTTACCCTGCGCCTGGCGAAGCGGGACGATGACGCGCTGTTGCGGCATATCACGGCCCTGCGCCAAGCGATGCGTGAGACTTTGGCGCGCAGGCCGTTTCGGATTGATGCCATCGCGGTCCTACCGGATGTGATCCACACGGTTTGGACCCTGCCCCCGAATGATAATGACTACGGCAACCGCATCGGCATGTGGAAGGGGCGCTTTTCCAGACACCTCCCCCCAGCCCCGCATCGCAGTTTGCAGCAGATCAAACGGGGGGAGAAAGGGATATGGCAGCGGCGTTTTTGGGAGCATCGGATACGCGATCATGCGGATTTCGAGCGGCACTGCGATCTGGTGCACTTCAGCCCGGTGCATGCAGGATATTGTCAGCGACCAGAGGGGTGGCCCAACAGTTCCTATTCCCGCGCCTTTTCTCGTGAGGTCCCGCCGCAGGATCGGAGGGCGGACCAGCCGGCGGAGGAGGCGGTCTTGGACGATGATGTAACGCCGCTCAGTCACATGATGACACCCGCGCCCCCGAACCGCCTGCACAGTTGACTTGCTTGGCGGCAGATCACAGTGGCAGCCGGTAGCGTGGCCCCATTTAAAATGGCCCGTTTTCAACAGGGGATTGGGGTCGTATCCTTGCCCGAAGCTCCGAGCGGCACCCCCACAAGAGAGCCTTCAACCCGGCAGCGCCCGCTATATGCGCGACCCGCGCTCACAGGGTGAGGGCCGCGCGCGCCGTGAAAACCCCGCGGCCAGCCGCCCCGCTCTATTGCGCGGCAGTCATCACCGGCAGGGCCGAGCCATCCGCGGCCCAAGCCCGCACCGCGGCACCGAAATGTTCGAACAACGGGCGCGAGACCGGGTCACTGGCCGCGTTCCACTCAGGATGCCATTGCACCGCGAGGGTAAAGCCCGGCGCGTCTTTGATGTAGATCGCCTCGGGCGTGCCGTCATCCGCGTGGCCGTCGATCACCACGCGCGGGCCGGGTTCCTTGATCCCCTGCCCGTGCAGCGTGTTGGTCAGCACCTTCGATGCCCCCATCACACGGTGGAACACGCCGCCTTCGGTAAAGCTCACGTCATGGCGCAGCTCGAATTTCTCTTCCATGGTGCCATCGGGGGGCATCCGGTGGTTCATCCGCCCGGGCAGCTCGCGAATCTCAGGGTAGAGCGAGCCCCCCATGGCCACGTTCACTTCCTGAAAGCCGCGGCACAGCCCGAGGAACGGTTGGCCGCGCGCCACACAGGCGCGCACCAGCGCCAGCGCCACGGCATCGCGGGCGCGGTCAAAAGCACCATGGGCCTCTGTTTCGGGCTCACCATATTCTTCGGGATGCACATTGGGGCGCCCGCCGGTCAACAGAAAGCCGTCGCAGACCTCCAGCAACTCCTCGACCGAGACAAAGCGCGGATCGCTCGGCACGATCAGCGGCAGGCAGCCCGACACCTCGGCAATCGCTTCGGTGTTCATCTGCCCGCCCGCGTGGACGGGGTATTGATCGTTCAGCAGGTAGGAATTGCCAATGATACCAACGACGGGTCGGGCCATGAGTTACCTCTTTTTCACCATGGCCCGAACATAGGCGCTTCGCACCGCGGCCTCAACCTCGGCTCTGCGCCTTCAACTCCAAGCGCCGCGCGTGCAGCACCGGTTCGGTATAGCCCGAGGGCTGTTCGCGCCCCTTCAGCACCAGATCGCAAGCGGCCTGAAAGGCCACCCCGTCAAAGCCGGGCGCCATGGGACGATAGCTGGGATCGCCCTCGTTTTGACGGTCCACCACGGCTGCCATTTTTTTAAGCGCAGCCCCGGCTTCTTCGCGGCTGATGACGCCGTGATGCAGCCAATTCGCCAGCGCTTGGGCCGAGATGCGGCAGGTGGCGCGATCTTCCATCAGGCCCACGTCGTTGATGTCGGGCACTTTGGAGCAGCCGACCCCCTGATCGATCCAGCGGACGACATACCCCAAAATACCCTGCGCGTTGTTCTCGATCTCGCGGGTGATTTCTTCGGTGCTGAGGTTGCGGCCTTCCATCACCGGGATGGTCAACAGCGCGTCGAGCGTGCCGCGCGCGCCGCCCTCTTTGATTTCTTCTTGCCGCGCCAACACGTCAACCTTGTGGTAATGTGTGGCATGTAGCGTGGCCGCCGTGGGCGATGGCACCCATGCGCAGTTGGCCCCGGATTGGGGGTGCCCAATCTTGGCCTCCAGCATCTCGGCCATGCGGTCGGGCATGGCCCACATGCCCTTGCCGATCTGCGCCCGCCCCTGCAATCCGCAGGCAAGGCCTATGTCGACGTTGCGGTCTTCATAGGCGGCGATCCAAGCGCTGTTCTTCATCTCGCCCTTGGGCACCATCGGCCCGGCTTCCATGCTGGTGTGGATCTCATCCCCAGTCCGGTCAAGAAAACCGGTGTTGATAAAGGCCACACGATGTTTCGCGGCCCGGATACATTCGGCGAGGTTCGCGCTGGTGCGGCGCTCTTCGTCCATGATGCCCAGCTTCACGGTATATTGCGGCAGGCCGAGCGTCTTTTCCACATGGGTGAAAATCTCATCGGCAAAGGCCACTTCCTCGGGTCCATGCATCTTGGGTTTCACCACATAGACGCTGCCGGTGACCGAATTGCCGCCTTCGCGCTTAAGGTCGTGGATCGCGATCAATGTGGTGATCATGGCATCCATCAGCCCTTCGCCGATCTCATGCCCCGCGCGGTCGAGCACGGCGGGGTTGGTCATCAGATGACCGACATTGCGAACCAGCATCAAAGAGCGGCCCTTCAGCGTCACTTCACCGCCATCCGGCGCGGTATAGCTGCGATCATCGGCCATGCGGCGGGTGACGGTCTGGCCACCCTTTTCAAAGGTTTCTGCAAGATCGCCCTTCATCAGCCCCAGCCAATTACCATAGGCCAGCACCTTGTCCTCGGCGTCCACCGCTGCGACGCTGTCTTCGCAGTCCATGATGGTCGACAGCGCGGATTCGATGACCACATCGGCGACGCTGGCGGGATCGTCTTTGCCAATCGCATGGTCCGGATCAATTTTGATCTCAATATGCAGCCCGTTGTTGCGCAGCAGCACCACGTCAGGCGCCTCGGCCGCGCCCCGGTAGCCTGCAAATTGTGCCGGCTCGGCCAAGCCGCAAGGCGCTGCATCTTGCGACATCACGCCTTCGAGACGCCCATCCACCACGCGGTAACCCGCCAAATCTGCGTGGTTGCCCGCAGAGAGCGGCACCGCGTCATCCAAGAAGGCCTTTGCCCGCGCCACCACCCGCGCACCACGTTCGGCGTCATAGCCCTTCCCCGTCGGCAAATCACCCAGCGCATCGGTGCCGTAGAACGCATCATAAAGGCTCCCCCAGCGCGCATTGGCGGCGTTGAGCGCGAAACGAGCATTGGTGATCGGCACCACAAGCTGCGGCCCGGGCACCTGCGCGATCTCGGGGTCTACGTTCTGCGTCTCAATTTGAAAATCCGGCCCTTCGGGCAAGAGGTAACCAATCTCGCGTAGGAAGGCGGTATAGCTTTCCGCGTCATGCGGCTGACCCGCGCGGGTGCGGTGCCGGTCGTCGATCTTGGCCTGAATCTCGGCACGCCTCTCCAGCAGCGCGCGGTTCTTAGGCCCAAGATCATGCACGAGGTCCGACAGGCCCGCCCAAAAAACATCCGCTTCTACATCGGTGCCCGGCAGAGCCGATCCCTCAATGAACTCAACCAGTTCGGGGTCTACCTGCAAACCGTTTTTGTCAATTCTACCCGTCATTCTCTGCCCTCTCCCGCGCTGAATACCTTTGCGAAATGTCTAGCAGAAAGGCAAAGCGGCGCAAGCGCGTGAAGGACGGCGAGGCGCGGCGTTATTTTACCGTCGGTTCTGGGGTGGCGATCACAGGCTCGGCGTCCGCCGGGCCGTCCACGGGCTGCACCTCTCCTTCTGGCGAAGGGTCCGTGGCCTGCAACACCGCGTAAACGATGCCAGCAATCATCAATAGCGCGCCTGCGATGATAGCGGTTTTGATACCGATCAAAGCGGGGCGATGACGTTTCTTCTGCGTTTCGGTATCGGTGTCGGGGGCGGACATGGATACACCTCATTGCTCGAAGTTGGGGCGGCTCGGCTTGCAGGCCGCCTTCTAGAGACATAACCTTTCCCAGACCAATTACGTTCCCCCGACTGGAGGCCCAATGCGCGACGCCCCCCCCCAAACAATCTATCTCAGCGACTATCAGCCGTTCGGCTTCCTTGTGGATGAGGTGGCACTGACCTTTGAGCTTGATCCCCACAAGACGCGGGTCAAAAGCCGCATCGCCTTTCGCCCAAATCCTGCGGCGCAGACGGCGGAATTCTTCCTTCACGGAGAAGAACTCTCGCTGATTTCCGCGCAGATTGACGGCAACCCCGTCTCCCCGAAGGTTGCGGAGCGGGGTTTGACCTGCGATGTGCCAGACGGCCCCTTTATCTGGGAAGCCGAGGTTGAGATTGATCCCAAGGGCAACACCGCCCTTGAAGGGCTTTATATGTCGGGCGGCATGTATTGCACCCAATGCGAGGCCGAAGGCTTTCGCAAGATCACCTATTATCCCGACCGTCCCGATGTGATGAGTGTCTTTACCGTCACCATCAACGGGCCACATCCTGTCTTGCTGTCCAACGGCAACCCGGTGGCACAAGGGCAGAACCACGCCGAATGGCACGACCCATGGCCCAAACCTGCGTATCTTTTCGCGCTGGTGGCGGGCGATTTGGTCGCCCATTCCGATCGTTTCACCACCATGTCGGGCCGCGAAGTCGATCTGAACCTCTATGTCCGTCCCGGCGATGAGGGCAAATGCGCCTTTGGGATGGAGGCGCTGAAGGCGTCGATGAAATGGGACGAGGAGGTCTATGGCCGCGAATATGACCTCGATATCTTCAACATCGTCGCGGTGGATGATTTCAACATGGGCGCGATGGAGAACAAGGGGCTGAACATTTTCAACTCCGCCGCCGTGCTCGCCTCGCCCGAGACCTCTACGGATGACAATTTCGAGCGGATCGAGGCGATCATCGCCCATGAGTATTTCCACAATTGGACCGGCAACCGCATCACCTGCCGCGATTGGTTCCAGCTTTGCCTCAAGGAAGGGCTGACCGTCTACCGTGACAGCCAGTTCACCTCCGACATGCGGTCCCCAGCGGTGAAACGCATCAGCGATGTGATCGACTTGCGCGGGCGCCAGTTCGCCGAAGATCAAGGCCCGCTAGCCCATCCGGTACGGCCCGAAAGCTTTCAGGAAATCAACAACTTCTACACCGCCACCGTCTATGAGAAAGGCGCCGAGGTGATCGGCATGCTCAAGACCTTGGTGGGCGATGATGCCTATGCCAAGGCGCAGGACCTCTATTTCGAACGTCACGACGGCGATGCGGCAACGATCGAAGATTGGCTAAAGGTGTTCGAAGACACCACAGGCCGCGATCTGACCCAGTTCAAACGCTGGTATGCGCAGGCGGGCACGCCGCGTCTGTCGGTGACAGAGGCATGGGACGCGGGCAAAGGCATTTTCACGCTGACCTTCACCCAACACACCCCGCCCAGCGCTGCCACGCCTGAGCCCAAGCCGCAGGTTCTGCCCATCACCGTGGGTTTGATCGGCGCGGACGGGGCCGAAGTGGCCCCCTCTCGCGTGCTGGAAATGACCGAAGCGGAGCAAAGCTTTGCCTTCGACGGGTTGGATGCGCGCCCGGTGGCCTCGGTGCTGCGGGGCTTCTCCGCTCCGGTGGTGCTGGATCAAGACCTCTCTAAAGAAGAGCGCCTGCTGCTGCTTGCCCATGACAACGATCCGTTCAACCGGTGGGAGGCCGGGCGCACCTTGGCGCGGCAATCCTTGCTGGCCACGATCACCGAAGACAGCGCGCCGGATGACGAATGGCTCGCAGCATTGCGGGCGGTGCTGGAGGATGAGGCGCTGGAGCCTGCCTACCGCGCGCTGATGCTGGGCCTGCCCAGCCATGCCGATTTGGCCAGCACCCTTCATGACGCGGGCAAGACCCCGGATCCGGCGGCGATCCATCAAGCGGTGGAAGCCACGCGCGATGCCATGGCCGAGCGTTTTGCCCCGCTGCTGAGCGAGCTTTACGATCGGCATAAGGTCGACGCTCCCTATCAACCCAATGCCGCGCAATCGGGCAAACGCGCACTGACCAATGCCGCCCTTGCCTTGCTGACCCGCGTGCAGGGGCCAGGGCGCGCACAGGCGCAGTACGATCAGGCCGACAACATGACCCAGCAACTCAGCGCGCTGGCGGCCCTGCTGCGCGCGGGCCATGGCGACAAGGCGCTGGCTGAGTTTGAAGAGCAGTGGCGCGATGACCGTTTGGTGATGGACAAATGGTTCGGGCTGCAAGTCAGCCAAGCCGCGCCGGAAGAGGCCGCCGAGGTGGCGCGCAAACTCACCCAGCACGCGGATTTCAACTGGAAGAACCCCAACCGCTTCCGCGCGGTCTTTGGCAGCCTTGCGATGCATCATGCGGGCTTCCACCACGGGAGCGGCAAGGGCTACGCGCTGCTGGCCGATTGGCTGATCAAACTCGACCCGGTGAACCCGCAGACCACGGCGCGGATGTGTTCGGCCTTTCAAACATGGCGGCGCTACGACGCGACGCGGCAAGGGATGATTGAGACGCAACTGGACCGCATCCTCGCCAGCCCCGACCTCAGCCGGGACACGTCAGAGATGCTTAGCCGCATTCGCGGTGCCTGACGCGGCACCCCAGACAGAAAGCATGGCGGCCTATACCTACCGCCGCCATGCCCGCAGCCGGACGGCCCTGCTGGTGTTGCCCGCGATCTGGGCGGCCCTCGGCGCGGGGTGGCTCTGGCTTGATGCTTCGGGCTGGCTTGTGGGGCTGCTGGGGCTCTTCACCCTGCCAGCGCTTTGGGAACTTTTCACCAATCCGAGCAGCGGCTTGACGCTAGACACCGACAATCTGTCATGGGTCACCGGCAAGCGTGACGCGAAAATTGCACTGGCGCAGATCGACCGCGTGCGGCTTGATACTCGGCTTGATATGTCGGTCCGCGCCACAGTCATTCTAAAGACGGGCCGCAAGATCAAACTGCCCTTCGAGGCCACCCCACCGCACCGCGCACTGGAAACCGCGCTACATGCGCGCGGCATCACCACAGAGCGGCACCACTTCACGCTGATCCAATGATTTACGGACGGCTGCGGGGCCGTGTCGCGTTCAACGGTTTGCAATAGGACTGCTGCCGAAGCCAGCGAGACATATCCGCCCGTTTGGACGCACTGCGCATCGGCCCCCAATCGGCCCCGACACCGCGCTTGCCATTTCCGGCAATCACCCCGTCCCGCGGCACCGTCGTCGCCATGATCCGCACGGCACAGCTGAGATTCGCCGCCCCGTTTTTAAGCGCATCACCGCTGCCAACGTTACACTTATAGCCGCGCGCCGTGCCCGGCAGGATCTGCAACAGCCCATACCACCGACCGCCCCCACCCACGGCCCAAGACCGATAGGTGCTTTCATGTTTCGCCAGCGTCGACATAAAGCCGACCCAAAAGGCGCGCCGCTGGCTCTCGGATGCGTTCGGATAGGCGGGGCACCATTCCTGCACATCCGCAGGCACCATATCCACCAAGGGCTTGCCATGCGACTTGAGCGCCGAAATAGCGGCCCGCGTCCAAAGCGAATGCCCCCGCATATGTTGCCAGCGCGTGCGCGGCAGATTGCCCGGGCGCGCAGGCGGGCGCAGCGTTGTGGTGAACGGCGCGGTTTCAAGCGCGGGCGGTTCCTCGTCAGCCTCTACCGCATCGGGGAAAGACAAAGAGGTCGCGGCGGTCTGCACCACGTTATCCACCTCCACCACAGGGGCGGGCTGTTTGGGAAGCTCGGCCCAAAGCAATGTGGGGCTTGTGCAGAGCAGCAGGGCAATCATGGCAGGTCTCATGACGCGCATAAGACCGCCCCAAAACCCAGTTGGCAAGCATGACGGCCTTGCAAGATCGGCAGATTTCCTCTGATCGGGAAACAGCGCCCCGCCCAGATGCCAGATTGTGGCCTATGGTTACGCTTTCATGCCCGCCCCCGCTGCAGAATTTTCCCGAAAGCTCCGCACCCCGGACACGGTTCCGCCCCATTGCCCGGTCAAACCTAAATCATCGATAAATAGCAGGCAGGACCGGCCCCAGATGAAGAAACTCTCGCATATGATCCCGTCGGCCTTGCAGGGATTTTTTGGCAAACCCGCGCCCCAAGCGCCCGAGCTTGAACCGCTGGAAATGCCGCTGCTGCGCCGCCGTGCGCCGCGCGATGCCCTGCTGCGCATTTCCTGCCCCGACCCAACCGCCGAAGAGATGCAGCGCGACCGCCACCAATACCGCGCGCAATGGCTGGTGCGCCAAGAACGCTGGGATGAGATGGCAACCTTGCTGCACTCCCTT
>VMHT01157503.1_pt1 | contig 12758 bp, 12 predicted proteins | sample 4693611 | NCBI WGS metagenome assembly VMHT01 (sample SAMN12280063, study PRJNA550983) | marine metagenome | isolation source: seawater sampled from same location over 5 years 0.02-0.2 micron viral filtrate | place: USA: collected off the coast of southern California halfway between the port... ... | reverse complement strand
TCGAGTTTACCTGATGGAGATTATATAGTCAATGTTCACTTCTATGCAAGAGGTAAACGTAGACCTACTGATCCTGTCAATATTAAAGTAGCTGATTTAAGTCAAGAGGTATCTGTACGGGTAACAAGTATACAACCTTTTAAAATAATAGCTGATACATCTACGATACTTAAATACTTTCAAGAAAGAACTATACTAGTTTTTAAAGTAAAAGATGGTAAAATTGTAGAAGTAAGGGATGACATACAAGTCAGATTAAGAAAGAAACATGCACAACAGGGAGGTGGGTTCTGATGACTAACATATATATAGTGTACTTACTACTAAGCACTTTTGTAGTATTTCTAATGTTCTACTCTAGGCTAAATGTATTCGTCAAAGCTTTAGCTTTATCGGCTACAATTCTTTTAGGTTTACTTACACAGGCTCACTACATACTACAGCTAGGTAAACCTATAGAAAAGTACCCTTCAGACGAATTTGTTTATGTTCATCATATGTCTGAAGTAGACAAAATATATGTTTGGATATGGACTAATGAAGCAGGTAATAGACTACACGTAATACCTTACAATCAAGACACAGCTGAAGAGTTGCAAAAAGGTAAGGAAGAACAGCAAAAAGGCTCTACCCAAAAAGGTAAGTTTTCTAAAGCTAAAGACGGCTCTAACAACCCAGGTCTCATGATAGACACTTGGAAAGGACCGAAGAATTTAAATAATAAATAAAGGAAGATATAGTGACTATATTAGAAATGGCTAAGAAGACTATCAAAGAAACAACTAAGGTTGCGGCGAAGGAGCCTAAACCAGAACCTGCAATGCTACCTCCTGGCTCTTACCTAAGAGAGCACGGTATGCTTATGCTAATAGATAAGTTTGATCAAGAGAAGATCATGCCTCTAGTAGCTGCCATATACGAATACAATTTAATGCCAGAAGATTTAAGACCAGATCAAATTACATTAATAATCAACAGCCCAGGAGGTTCAGTACACTCAGCCTTCCACCTTATCGATGCAATTAAAATGTCAGAGATACCTATAGTAACAATAGGTAAGGGTCTGGTAGCTTCTTGTGGTGTGTTAACTATAATGGCAGGAGATAGAAGACTACTCACCCACAACACTTCTGTTATGTCACACCAGTACTCATGGGGTTCAAAAGGTAAAGAACATGAACTACATGCAATGATTAAAGAGTTTGATCTAGCAGGTGATCGTATGATAAGTCACTATAAGAAATGTACTAAGAAGTCTGAAAAGTATATACGCAAACATCTATTACATCCAACTGATGAATGGCTTACTCCAGAGGAGTGTATCAAGCATGGTATTGTTGATGAAATAGTTAACACTTATTAGGGGTTGACAAGGAGGTGTACTTATGGTACACTTCCTTATATTCAAATAAAGGAATATGTTAACATGACCACCAAACGCAAAAAGCCCCCTGCTCCTAGTTTGGAACAAGAGGCTAAAGCCTTTATTAAATCTAAAGAAACAACCACTGTGAATGTTCCTAAGAGTCTCTCCTCTCATAAAGAACAACTAGCAGCTTCAGTCCTAGCTGGACTGCTAGGTTCCAGTGGAGGTAATCGAGCAGAAGAACTCGTACAAGAAGCATATAGGTATGTGGACCTCTTGCTTCAATATAAAAAGTAAACAAACTTAACCCCCTTCAGTTTAATTACTGTTGGGGGTTTTTTCTATTTATCAACATATTTAATCATAAGGTAGGCAATTAAAGCTGCACCGACACCAGTGCATACAGCTTCAGCCAAAGAAGGCCCAAAGTGTGTAGGGTGTATTAAATAGTCTGCAACCGTAGTTAGCAACCCTATGGTTATCGTTATAGTCATTTTGTCGTCTTTTAGTAACTTAGAAAAGCTTAGTATTACAAAAGCTAATCCTGCAATGATTCCTGTCTTAGAAGCTGTCAATGCATGACCAATGGTTATTGCTGTTAAATCACCTTGTACCATAAATAATAAGCATGATGTCCAAGCTTCTCGAAACCTTTTTAAGAATAACTTGGTTTTATTTCTTAGTGTATTCATCACTTACTAGCTCCTACAAACCCTGCAACAACACCAATAATCCCTGTTATGCTCATCTGTAGTAATTCAATAATGTTCTGATCTAGTTCTGCGTTGTGCTCTGAGGCTACCATAAACTCATCAACAACAATTAGTCCGAGTAAGCCCATAAGACCTACTGCCATTACTAATACAATTAGTCCTTTAATCTTTTGCATAATTAACACTTATCCTTTTTCTTTGTCTAGAAGTTAGTTGGGTCCATTCTCATTCGTTTTATTGTATCAGCATTGTTTAACTCTGCATCAATCAACATTAACTGACCTTCACTGAGGTCACCCATATTATCACCTAACTCTAGGTCTGCCATAGCTTTCTTAATATCATCTGCAGAAAACTTAGACACTAGATCATACTGACTGCGTAAGGTTGTGCCTGTTCCGTCATATCTAGTTACTAAACGAAGCTTAGTTAATTCTTTAACTTCCTTTAACTTATCTTTCCATATAATGCGTAGTTCATCTTGAGGTAGATTACGGAACTTCATACTTTCCATCTTTGTAGTAGACCATGCCTCTATAGACTGGTACATCTGACGTTGGTACTCATTAACAGCCTCTGGTATCATTCTCTTCTTGTCCTTAGACAAAGGCGCATTAATCTTCCATTGGTCTAGTCCCATTAGGTTCATAATACGTTGTGTGTTTGTTAACTCTACAGTTCTAACACCTACGTTTTTAGCAGACTGTTGTTTAGCCTCACCTGCTACTGAGGATTGTTTAGTTGGCATGTTTTCGCCAGTACTCAAGAAGTCAGTGAAAGAATCAACGTACTTAAATGACTCAGCGATAGTTCTATTTAGTCTACTTTCTATCTGCTTTAAGTCTTTAGGGCTTTGGTCTATGTCCATAATCAAACCAAATGCAGTATCAATAGGCTCTAAAGGTCTGACAAAACCAGATATAGCTTGTGCAGATATCTCTGTTACAACATTTAAACCTTCATCGTAAGCGTTGTCTATCTCACCCTTAAGAATAGCCATAGTGAAGTCAGCAATCTCACCAGTAGTCTTAGTGAGGTTACGTGTAAGGCCACCTCCACCAAAGTCTTTACCAATCTGTGCTAATATTTCTTCTGGAACTTCTTCACCTGCCATGTGATATGATACTACACGAGCAGCTGCTTTGAATAAGGAGATAGGATAGTCATATTGTTGTGATACAACTTGACCATCTATTATGTTATCATATAACCCTAGACCTGCTTTACGGTTCTCTTGTTCGTCTTGAGCCATTGTGTATACTAAACCAGTAACTACAGCACCTCTTGCCGCTAGTTCCTCTATAGGTACATCATTATACTTACCACTGATCTTCTTAACTGCTATGTTAAGTACTGGTGTGTTCTTAATACCAAAGTCGATAGTGTTGTTAAAGAACCTACCAAATGGAACCATAAAACCAAGACCTGGGATGTTACGAGCATCTTCTACGAAACCTGCAAGCTCACCTAGTTTAGTACGGTTCTTATATGACTTAGAGAATGTATTCTCCATAGTCTTAGCTACAGCGTCTATTTCCATTTGCTTGTATTCTTTAGTAGCCATGATCTTAACAGCTTCTGGGCTAGTGTAGAACTCATTCCAACTCTTACCAAACTTAAGTCTTAGTTGCTTGTTCATTTGACCTATATACTCTTGAGACTTAGTATAAGCATCTTGAGCATTAACAAACGTAGCTCTTTGTACAGCATTGATAACAGTATCTGATTTGTCTTGTAAGAAAGCACCTTTACCTAACGAAGCCATTTGCTCCGTAGTGTTACTAATTTCAACACCACCAGACAATGTACGATTAAGCTTGTCTAAAGCACCCGTGTTATTTTGAAGTGCACTCTTATAAGCTGCATATGTCATATCATTATCAAACGCAAACTTAACACGATCTTTAGCAGATAATAATAATTGTTTAGCTACAAAAGTATTCTTAGCACCTGCATCTGCAAAGCCTAACACTGACTGCAGTGTTCCTCTACCACCTTTAAATAAAGCTAGCGTTACATCAGTAGATATATCTAAACCTGCTGCTGCTCCATAACCTAGTACGTTTAAGATAGAAGTAGAAGGATGAGACACTAGTGATCTAATAAATTTGTTTTGAAGCTCAGATATGTTAGATGCAACAGCACCTCTTGGTTTAAACTTATCTTTCTGTAGTACAATATCATCCATAAGATTTAAGTCTAGAGCTTCTTTCATAAAGCTGTCCATATCTAAATCTTCTACGTTAACATCTAGTCTCTTAGCAACCTGCATAACACTATTCATACTACGAGCACTTGCGTTCATTCTAGAAGCAAAAGCATCACCAAATGTTTCTGGTGTAATCTTAGTATTCTTGCGTTTAGCTTTACCACCAAATGCTTTCATAATACCATCAATATCAGTTTGATCTAGCTCTTCTTTCATAAAGTCAGCTATCCAGTTTGATATCTTATCGTCATCAGTACGCTTGCTAAATAAGTAGCCACCCTCTTGCATGATCTGCGCGAGACCCTTAAGGTTGTTTTCACCTTCGCCTTTATATATACCTAGTAGTACATCAATAAAGAAGTCAGTATCACCTTTAGTGATATCGTCTCCTGACTTAACCTTCTGTAACCAAGTAGTTGTACCTTCTGGTTCTTTCTCTACAAAAGACTTGATAGCATCTTGCATTTCTTTAGCTATCTGTTTAGGGGATACCTTTTTTACAGTCTCAGTAATAAGAGCAGTATCAGATGTACCACGTTTAAGAACTACACCTGCTTGCACTGTACCCATAGCCATAGCTGATAAGGCAGCAATACCTACAGCAGTTGTGCTGATCTCTTCTTGTACGTTAGTGTCTACTAATGCACGTTGATATAGGTACTCAAAGCCACCATTTGTAGCTGCATCAAATGCTGTTACAGTAGCTATCTCTTTAAGTGCACCTTTATTAAGTACTTTCTTTAGACCTTTGTTAGCTACTATTTTAGCAGAAAACTCGGCTACCTCCTTAGTAGCATTAACAGTGGCTACTTTAGCAGCTGATTTGAGCACCTTAGTACCTGCTTTAGCAGCTATTTCTTTAGAAGCACCTGCCATTAATTGCTTAGTTACTTCTTTCATAGCTAGCTTCTCAGCAGTCATAACAGAAGTTTTTACTGCAGTACCACCTACAGCTTTACCTATAAATCCACCTACTAAGTTTACAGGGTCAAGTATAACAGAGCCTACATAGTCTTTAACACCTTCTCCGAACTCACTCCAAGTAACACCTTCACCAGTTAAGCCTTCCATCTTTTCAAAGATAGAGTATGCTTTACCTGCCATTAGTAGTTTCTCAGGGTCTTTCTTAGCATCCATTAGCCAATCAACTTCGGCTATAGCTTTAATAGAGTTACCTGCAGATACTCCTCGTCTATTGTTAAGGAATGTATCTACAATCTCTTCTCTACTTCTATTCTCTATAGCTTGTATACCATACCTAGATTTAACAAAGTCATTGATAGGATTGAAAAGCTCGTCACGCTCAGACATATCATCTTGTGAATATGTAAAAGCTTTAACACCCTGGGGTAGTTTAACTAGACCATCATCATCTAATATACTAGACATTTGTGTATCGACAGGTGATTCACCAACTATTTCGTAGCCATCAAGTAGGTCATCACCTAACTCATCAGACACAACTGAATACCCCTCTAGAAGCTCTGGAGGGAGTTCATCAGTAGGTTCGGTTGAAATATCCTCTACAGCCTCTATAGGAGCTTCTACGGGCTTCTGAGAGACAGGGGCATACCCTTCTGGTATGTCCAAGTCTATACTTGGTGAGAATACTGGCTTGTTTAATCTTTCTAGTCTATCTTGTGCTGTTTCTAATCCAATAGGTGCTCTTGCTGGCATATTTATAATCCTTTACTGGTTAGCGAACTCTAGGAACGTATCTACTTTAACTTCTAACTCTTCTTCAGAGATGTCAGCATTTGAGTATCGTTTTCTAAACTCCTTCATAGCCCATTCTTTTCTTTTAGCTTTTGGTGTTCTTGGAGGCATAGCATCAACAACATCCATAATCTTGTCAGTAACAACCTCTGTAGGAGCTTTTGATAAGTCCATAGCTCCATCGCCTTCACCTTGGAATGATCTATCTACAAAAGTGTCTGTATCTATTTCTTTTTCACCAGGTTTACTGCCTTCTACTTGCTCTTCAGTAGTTCCTTTACCCATTCTAGATAAGGCTTCTGCTTGCTGATCAAAGACCTTCTCTACTGCACCTGATTCTTTAAGGTTACCACCTTCACTAAATTCAGCTGCAAGTGCATCTTCTATATCAAGTTCTTCACCTGCATCATTAGATAACATTATTGTTTTATTCTCAGTTACCTTAGGTGCATAGGTAACACCTTTATACTTTATTGGACCTGTATAACCACTATCTTTAGCTTCTCTAAAAGCTTCTACAGAGTCTACTTCGAACACTGCATCATCAGTTGCATTAGATGACATAGGTAAGTTCTTGTCTACATAACCTAGTAATGGTTCTTGCGGTGTCTCTGCTTCTACAGGTTCTGGGTAATATGACGTAACAAGAGGGTTCTTCTCTAAGTTAAACTCAGACATTATGTCTTTACCATAGTTTAGCTCAGCTAGTATTTGATAACCTCTAGCATCATCTTTATCTTTTTTAATAAATGCTAATGCTCTTTCTACTTTATCTTTTTTATCTTTATCTGTTATCTTACCAACAGCTATACGAGCTTCGTTAGCTATAGCAGTCTTCCAGATGCCTTCACCTTTAGTAACTTCATTAGCGTCTGGAGGTGTACCTGTTTGTTGGAATAACTCTTCAGTAGGTCTGTACCCTTTAAGAACCATTAGACCTTTAGCCATAGCTTCTGGATTCTCTAATCCATCACCCTTCATCATGCTCTGTACTATTTCTAAAGCTTCTTCCTCGTTCTTACCTTCTACTTGACCTAAGTAACTAAAGTACTGAGGTAATTCATTTAACTGTACTTCATTACCTTTTTTAGCTTGTGCATCTACAAAAGCTTGTAATGATGCTTGTGCTGAAGGACTAGCTATAGCAGCTTTAAAGAATGGAGATTCTTGTTCTTGTTTAGTTAACTGAGTATTGTAGTTAGCAGTAAACTTCTTAGACACAGCTACAGTAGCGTTAGTACCAATAGGGACAGCCTTGCCTGAGTCTCCTGATAAAGCACCAAGTAAAGATGAAGGTATCATGTCTACAACTGCTTGTGTATACGCTAAGTCTGCCGCACGTTCTTTAATATCAAAGCCTTTTTGTGCTAAGTCTTCAGCAATACCTGCTGCTCTCATCTGCTCTTCAAATTGATCTTCACGCAAGTTAAAGTTCTTTTCAGCCATCTCTTGACCAAACTTAGTTATTTCTATTTGACGAAGTGATTCAGCTATTGCTCTAGCTTCTGCCCTATTGTTGCGTATATCTTGTGCTCTATCTCTTAGTTTACCATACTTAAACTTTTCAATAGTAAGTTTGTAGAGCTTATCTGTTTGTTCTTGAGCTTGTTGATTAGTAAGTTTAGTAAAGTCAAACTTTTCAACAGCCATACCCCACTCTTTGTTCCTCCACTTTTCATCAAGCTCTATCTTTTTTTCTAAGTTTTCTTGAGCTAGTGCTTCTTTTGCTAACCTATCTTCACGACCTTCTTCATACGTTTTTACTTGTATATCGTAATTTGATTGCCAGTTTTTTTGCTGTTGATCACGAAAAGCTTTTGTATTAGCATCAGTTAACAAATCTCTACTCTTAGTATACTCAAATGTAGCCTGACGTTCTGCTCTACGTGCTTCTAATTCTTCTTGCTCTGCCTTCGCTTCTTTAGCGTCCTTAAATCCTTTTGCTACACCTGCCCAAAAACTCATAACTCTTCTCCTCGTCTAGCCATTAAGCCTCTAGGTTCTTCCTTAGGCATATCCATAGGTAACTCTTCTTGCATAGGCTCCTCAGAGTCCATGTCTTCTTCGACTTTCATATCCAACTCAGCAAGAATGTCTTGAGCTTTTTTCTCATTAATTTGATATTCTATTTCTTCATCTTGTTTACTGTTGTCAGGTATACCTTCTTCAAAGTCAATTCCTAACTTTTCAGCAGTAGACGTTATATATTCGTGTATAACAGGTGCTATTATTAGAGAAATGTCGATACTGTGTATCCCACCCATAACAGCACCCCTTAGTAAGCCCTCAGTAATTGTTACAACATCAAGGCCTAGTTCTAAAGTATCTGCTAATGCTTTAAACTTTTCCTCATCTTGAAGTCTATTTAAATGCCACATAATAGAGTCTTCTGCAGTAGTTAACTCAGGAGGATTCTCGTATGGTGCATTCTTTGGCTCTGCAGTCAGAGACTGTCCAGGTATAATCATTACATATTCCTTTATTTGAATTTGTTGTAGTAGTCAGACAGTCTAGTACCAAACTTATCAGCAGGGTTATACTTACCTTTAGTCTTAAAGTACTTTTTCATTCCTGTTTTACCACCTAAATGAGCAACAGCTCTTAGACCATCTCTTGACATTGTACCAGATTTATCTAAACTGTCAATAGTTTTATCTATATCTTTCATATGCCATTCAAATACTTTTTCTTGTAACTTAGGCTTACGTTTAAAAGTGTCAGTAGAAAACTCCATACCTTCCGCTTTCATAAAGTCTTTTAACCTAGCATCTGAGAATTGATAAGAACCAGTCATCTTACGACCATCATCTAATTCAATCTGTGTATCTGATTTACCACTGCTTTCAGATTCTTTTAGTTTCATAGCAAAGCCCTTCATGCCAAGACCTTCTGGTCTAGCTTTAGGTTTTTGCATAGACCTCATCAACGAGAGCCCCATACCTTCTTCAGACATTGGACTTCGTTCTATACTCTCAGGTCGTAAACGTGGGCGCATAAGACCTGATTCACTTGTCTCTTGTTCTACCCCTTCTTCTGGAGATTCTCTTCCTATATCTGTCTGTAGTTTTTCTATAAGAGCCTTACGAGCCATCTCTAAGTTCTTTAGATACATACCTTTATTCATTGGAACCATTATCACATTCCTCCTAACATTTGACCAAAGAGATATCCAATACCTTCTTTGTCTTTTTGTTTATTAGCTTGATTAGTTTCCCACATAGATAACGTCTTAGACTCATTAGCTAAGAAAACACTAAGTGCTCTGTCAGTAGCACTCTCAGATTGTTTAAATGCGTAGTCCATTATATCACGCTCACGTTGCCATACTGTGTCTAGCATCTGCTGTGTAAACATATTAGCTGCTTTAGCTGACTCTAGGTTAGCTACGTTTTGTGCTTGTGAATTAACTGTACTAGCATTTTGTCTCCACTGAGCATTAGCTTGAGCAATTAATAAAGAGTTTTGTGAATTAAACTGATCTCTCTGTACATCCATACCTGCATTAAACTGTTGTACTTGTGTAGCCATGTTAGCAAAGAACTGATTAGTTTGGTTTTCACTACTTGCATTAAACTGCTTAGCTGCATTAACAGCTGATTGATCACTAAAGATAGCTTGTATATTTGACTGTGCTTTAAACAAGTCTGTTTGTTGTTGAAGGTCCATATTCTTCATGTCCATTTGCATGAAAGACTGGGCGTTCATAACTGCTGCTTGCTGACGGTTGTTTAAGTTCTGCATGTCCATCTGTGACATAGCAGCTGCATCAGCCATCATCTTAGCATTTTTAGCATTAAGATTAGTTAGGTCAACTGTCTGTGCCATACGGGCATTCTCAAGAGCTATCTGCTGTTCAGCAGTAAAGTTCATGTTAGCTATATCCGATACTCTAGATGCGTTAGCTACTCTTGACTGAAACTCTTGTGAAAACTCTATGTTTAAAAACTGAGCACGTTGTTGCGCCGCGAACATTGTAGTCTGTTGTCTATTAGATAAATTCATAGACTCGAACTTAGCAAATGTTTGAGCGTCTGCCATAGCAATAGGTATTGCTGACTCCATAGTGGCTTGTATTAAAGCCTGACCTGCCATACTAGAGGCTCCTAAACCACGAGCTGCCATCTGTGCAGTAGCGTTACGTAGTGCACCAGCTGCCCAAGCTGGAGGAGAGTTTGCATCAAAGTCCGCCATTAAGCTACTCATTTGACCTTTTACAGTAGCCTGTAATGAAGGGTCAGCTTGAGCTGCTTGTATGTCAAGAGCTTTATCAACTGCTGCCATATCTACTGCAGAACCTGAGATCATCTCTCCTGATTCTATTGTACGTTTAGCGGCAGGAGATACTGTCTGAGCATTAGCTATTTGCTGTGCTTCCAGTTCTTTAGCGGATAAAGTAGTAGGGTCTTTAGTTTGTGCTTCGACTATAGCAGAAGGATCAACAACACCTTGTACAGCCTCTAAACTATCAGTTACACCCGTTACACCACTGACAGCCTTAGTAGGGTCTACAGAGGCTGCGTTGAAGGCATCTGGAGCTGTTATCTGAGGAGCATTAGGGTCTAGTATACCTGTACCTTCTGCGATTGTAGTTCCTTCAGCATTTGGGTCTATTTGGGAAACTGCTGCAGTAGTAGCCATAGTTCCAGGAGATGTGACAGAAGCTTCCATCATATTGCCTGAGGCATTTTTAATTCTATCACTTTGTGATTTAGCTGTTTCCTGTTGAGTAGGTTCAGCTTCTTCTTTAGTTCCAGGATTAGTTTCATCTACAGGAGTTGGAAGTGAGGGTGTTAACCCTGGTATAGGTCTGTCTTGACCTGTAGTTCCTATAGACATAGGAGTGATATTACTACCACCACCTCCACCACCAGTCATAGCGTTAGCTCTTTCTTGCAAGGTGCTAGGATCACCTCCCATTACAGGATTACCATTACCGTCTGTTATAACAGCACCAGTATTAGTGTTAGTAATTGGAGTACGAGTGTCAGCTACTTTCTGTGCTTCTGCTTGTCTAGCTGCTTCTGCGCTTTGCTGTGCGGCTTGCGCAGCCTGTGCTTCTCTTATTATTCTGTCTCTCTCGGCTTGTTCTGCTTGTGCTTGAGCAGCCCTTGCTTGTGCGGCTTGTGCAGCTTGAGCTTCTCTTAGTACTCTATCTCTTTCAGCCTGTGCAGCAGCTGCTTGAGCTGCAGCTTGTTGTGAATTATCTCTAGATGTATTAACTACTGGAGGTGTGTACACTGGCTTAGGTGCAGACATAACTGCCGCCGCACCCTTTTTGTCTGCCCTTGATCCACCACCACTATTTGCTGCACCTTCACTAGAGCCACCACCAAAGGTAATCACACCAGAACCAACTGGGTTAAGTATTCTTTTCATTGAAAACGGGTTATACATTCTTAGAACATCCTCTTGTGTAACTTGTTCCTATTATAGAATCTTCGGAAGTGGACTTGATTAGCGGTTCCGTATAGTTCTGTAGTCGTGTTCCTTATGGCTCTCATCATCTTACGTGTGTGACCAAAAGGAGCTATAAATTCTATACCCCATAAATCATCTGAGGTATTCTGTTTGTAATCTTCTGCAGTAGGTTGATACTTATCGTTTAAAAAGAGATTAGACTTAGTAGTTGATAACCAACACCAAGTTATTAATCCTACAGGTTTAGTATCTTCATAATATACTCTTATTTTATCATGTTCTATAGGAAGAAGAAGAAAGGTATTAACTTCACTTGGAGTGTACTTAGAGTGTATACCCCCTAACTCCAATAAGCTAATACCATCTACTACTGCTTTGTACTTATCTATAACCATATAGTATACCTATATACACTGGGGGCAACCTTAAGTTAATTATACACATGTTTTACACATCTGTCAAGTACTTTTTTATATTATGTTATTCAGCTGTATAACCATTGCCAGCAGTAATAGCGGCATTAGCTGCTGTCATACTTTCGTCTGTCCAGTAATCTTTAGCAACCATTAGTTCTAGGTGCTGAGTATTACGATCAACACAGTCTTGTCGATCTTCTGCATCATCATCTGCCATAGCATTCCCTGCTATCACGTCATTGATAAGTGCAACTGAGTCACCCATTGCTGAGTAGTTCTGTGCGATTTGTTCTGCTGTTAATTCATCCATTGTTTTATCCTTCTAGGTTTGCAACTTTAGTTTCAAGGGTTTCTATTCTAGCCATAGCTTCTTGTAGTGCTTTGACTGCTTTCATGTAGAGTATAGAATACTTAAAACTTTTTGTTGATGTTTCTAATGCATTGCCGTCATCATCTCTATCTATTTCATCATCAACTAAATTAGTCATGCCTGCTTCTTCAACTTCTTGAGCAATAACACCAAGCATGTTTGCTTCGTCAAGATTGTCAGCTTTCATGCTATACTTGCGAACAGTTAAAGCCTTAATATCGTCCCATTGTGAAGAAGCATCTGAAATGTTTTCTTTAAGTTTTCGATCTGACACAGCCCCATAATTGCCACTTACGTTTTTTACATCTCCATCATCTCTAACGTAAAACTTCCATTGACCTGCTGCGGTATCACGAGCAGAAAAGAAAAAGTAATTACCACCACTTGCTGTTCTATTTACATAAGAAGCAATACCAGTACTACCATAGCTACCATTACCATTTTCAGCAAGAATCATATGACTAGACACATTTTGTCTTATGTGCATCTTACCAGTGTTATCAAGTTGTACTCTAGGATTACCATCCCCATCCGACAACACGATGTTGTT
>VMHT01200483.1_pt1 | contig 12760 bp, 10 predicted proteins | sample 4693611 | NCBI WGS metagenome assembly VMHT01 (sample SAMN12280063, study PRJNA550983) | marine metagenome | isolation source: seawater sampled from same location over 5 years 0.02-0.2 micron viral filtrate | place: USA: collected off the coast of southern California halfway between the port... ... | reverse complement strand
TGCTCCTGTTCCTGCTCCTGTTCCTGCTCCTGTTCCTGCTCCTGTTCCTGCTCCTGTTCCTGCTCCTGTTCCTGCTCCTGTTCCTGCTCCTGTTCCTGCTCCTGTTCCTGCTGCTTTTTGCCAGCGGCAACAGCGGTAGTGGCATCGGCGGTAGCGGCAGCTCTAAGGTCCTTCACTTTCTGCTTGGAAGCAGCAGCAGCAGCAGCAACTCTGTCCATATGCTGCGCAACCCTTTTGGTCTTCGCTGGAGTTTTAAAAAGTCTTTTACCTTCCGCTCCTGCTGCTGCTGCTGCTGCGCCGCCGCCGCTGCCGCCGCCGCCGCCGCCGCCACCGTTGCCGCCGCCGACGCCGCCGCCGCTTCTTCTCCCCCTCCTCCTCCTCCTGCTGCTGCTGCTGCTGCTGCTGCTGCTGCTGTTGCTGGTCCTGCTGCTGCCGCCGCCGCCGCCGCCGCCGCCGCCGCTGCTGCTGCCGCTCCTGCTGCTGTCACTCCTGCTGCTGCCGCTCTTGCTGCCGCTGCTGCTGCTGCTGCTGCTGCTGTTGCTGCTGCTGTTGCTGCTGATCATGCTGTCGAGTATCTTACTTAGATCTCCGTACCTAACCGACGAGCGAGGAGTGTGAGTTCCGCTGCGACCGCGGTTTGCACTAACCGGCGAGAGACGACCTTTGCTGCCAGACGAGCGCGAGCGTTTCTGGCTGGCGTCGAGGGGGGACCAATCCTCAGAATCCCTCCGGCCCATCTCCGCTTTCTCCCTCGCGGCCGTCGCTGCTGGCGTCTTCAACGCCTCTCCCGCCTGTTTAAAGAGGTCGGAAGCTTCGTAGTCGGGGGCGGCGGCGGCGGCGGCGGCGGCAGCTTCGTCGGCGGGGGCGGCAGCTGTGTTGGCGGGGCTGACGTTCGGCGACCTGGCGGCAGCTTCGGCGGCGCCAGATTCGACGGCGGCGGCGGCGGCGACGGCGGCGCCGGCAGTGGCGCCAGATGACGATGGTGGTGGCGGCGGCGGGGTGGCGGGGGCGGCAGAGCGGAAGAGCCTTTCGCGTTCGGCGGCCGCCGCCGAGCGCTCCGCCGCCCCCGCCGCCGTCGCCAAGCGCTCCGCCACCCCGCCAACGCCATCTGGCGCCACTGCCGGCGGCGCCGAAGCTGCCGCCGCCCCCGCCGCCGCCTCCACGCCGCCAGCGATGGCGGCGAGGCGGGAGCGCCTTTGGCGTTCTAGCGTTTCGAACAAAGCCTCGAATTCTCTCTTCTGCTGCTCATGCGTGTTGTTCAGTCTCCTATTTTTCTCCGCCAAAAGTTTCACCTGCTCGTTCAACCTATCCACCTCTTCTTTTTGTTCTTTTTGCTCCAACTGCAGCCTAGCCACCTCTTCCGTTTGCTTCAACTGCAGGCTAAGTATTTCATTCTTGTGCGCTCGCTGTGAAAGTGAACTCAGCGCATCATAATACTCTCTCATCGAATTAATATCATTACTGCGATTGAGTATTAAGAGTCGCATCTCCTCCGTTAATTTGCTGGCAGCATTTTCGGCGTCTGTCGCTTTTATATTCAGCCTTTCGATTACACCTTGCAACCTCGTCACTTCCTCTATTTTACTTCTTAAACGTTCATTAACCATTTGTAACTCGCGTATGTTCGTGTCCCTTTCGCTTTTTATTCTTACTAATTCACGTGCTGCAATCTGTTTTTGTCTAATCAAAGCCCGATTGTCTCGAATAGCCGCGTTTAAACGTTGTAATAAACCCTCATTATGTTGATCAGCCGCGTTTAAACGTTCTAATAAACCCTCATTCTGTTGATCAGCCGCGTTTAAACGTTTTAATATCTCTTGCCCAGCCGTGTCTAAACGTCTTCTTAAATCCCCCATGGTTAGATCAGCCGTTTCAAGTTCACGCTGTAGCGCGTCTTGTCGTCGTTCAAGATCTTGGCACTTATTTAAAAGATCGTTATGCTGTAATTGAATATTGTCACGCTGTAGCGTGAGCTCCGCGATAGCGTTACTCTGCCTACCAAGTTGACGCCTTAACTCGGCAAGTTCACTATTTGCCTGATCAAGTTCATCCGTTGCCTCCTTAAGTTTTCTTTTCAGTGTCGCGCGCTCGGTATCGTGCAACGACACGCTCGTTTCGATATTGTACAGCTTTGGCTTGCCGACCTTCTGGTCACAGTTGCATTTGGCGTAATTTACCTGCATCTGCGACTGCCAGCTTGACGCCAGGTGTTCAAGATCGCGCAGTCGACGCGTCCCGTTACTTAAGCCAGCGTGTAAGTTGTGAAAAATCCACAGCTTTGTAGTACCCCGGTCCACATCTGTGCAAATTGGGCGATTCTGCGCGTCGAGCACCGGGTTAAAATTCCCTTCGACAAGGTTGCAACTGTAGTGGCTCACCAAAAGTTTGCTTGGCAGACTCGTGTCCCTCCCATCGACTATACACAATATTCTTGCGCCGGCGTCATACCAGCGTTTAGCGTCAATTATTTCCTGTGCCCATTCCAGACAAACCATCTCGATCTCTCATACTGTTAAGTTATAGTCAGCATCAACAGTTAATTAATCAGTGCATTTAAATTTGGATATTTATTGTAGCCACAGTAGCGCGCACATGAACGCGTAGCTGAAGCGCGCAATACTTTGCTTACTGCAAGCGATCCCAACCTACGACCAAAATATGGCATGAAGCACCCGCTTCTTCATAGAAAGCTACTTATGACTTCTGCCACACCCCAATACGTTAGCCACAGCCCGTACTTAGGCAGGCCCTGCATGCGCCCGTACCCACACAGCAGCGCGAGGGCCGTCTGCCACCAGCGCAGCGACTGTACAATATACGCGCCGGAGAAAGCCAGGCACACCAGGCACGCAATGGCATGGCTCTCCCAGCCGATTAAACCTTTGCGGTGCAGCGTCATGTAGAAGGCGGGCAACTGCACGGCAATAAACGCGTTGTATGCCAGGTCCATCGAATTGATACCCACCAAATGGCTCGCCAGCGCCAGGTGCTGGTACACGGCGTACACCCGTGTCATGGCCACGGTGCGCGCAGATTTGGGTTGTATGTGATCTTCGCGTACCGTTGTGCTTCCCGGCTTTCCATGTACCACCGTCACCTGATCCGCGGCGGCATGCACCATCCCAATTCCCAGCAGGCGCCAGAACCCGTCTAGTGCCGCCACCACCGGCGCGCGGCACGAGATTACCACGGCGTGCAGGTGGTCTTCCTCCCATATCATGGTCGGCCACTTCTTGTTGCACTTCTGCGGCACGGAAAACTGCAGCCCGCTCAGAGAAAGCGCCACGTGCAGCCAGAGGATAGGCCAGCCCGCTCCCAGTGCTCGTGTAAACGGCCACACGACGCTGTAGTGCCAGGCAAAGCTCAGCAGCGCACATATACCCATAATCTTGTGCGCGTGAAAGCGGTCGTGCGAGGTAACCAAGTTGCGTAGCGCGCTTGGCCGTGCCGTTGTGTCGCGCTCTGCGGTTTGCATCACATCATTGTGTGCAGACTACTTATACATTTTTGCGACAGGGGATATTGAACGTCACTCTGCAATGATATTACATGACTGGTATATGAACACTTCCCTTACAGGCATTGCCGTAGCCACAGCATTAGCAACGTCGATAGTTGCCAAATACGACCCTTACGAACCCAACTTGTGCATTTCATCTAGCAAAGGCACCAATGCCCGCCTTGTGTCCGCATATGTGTTTGCCACCGCTGTGATTGCGCTTCTTGGCCTTCGCTTAAAACGCACAAAGCTTCACGCTGAAGACATGCTTTTATTAAAGGGAAAAGAGAAGGCTCCTTTGAGCGATACTGTTGTGGGCGTCTTTGGGGGCGCCTTACACAGCGCCGAAGATATTTTTAAGTTGCCCAAAAGCTGGCTTATTGAGGCGAACATGAACAGAGGTTACGAATTTTTGTTCCACGTCGTTGCCATTATTTCTAGTTTAGTTTACTTAATATCAGTTGGGTCGTTCACAGAGAAGAAGTGCGGCGGAACATGGCAACAATGGCAGCACATTTTATTATTTGTCAGCTACTACTTGTGCTTCTTAATGGAAGTTTTGGACGGCTGCGTACCACTTAAAAAGGGGACTACGAAAACAGAAAAGAAGACTACGAAATCTAAGATGACGATGAAGCAAAAAGCTAAGCATCTACAGCATCATGCAGAGGCCAATTGGATTTCGCTTTTTCTTACAACTGGGCTGTTTGCGATCGCTTGCCTTACCTTTGCGCGCTTGTCTAGAAGTCATGACACCGATGCTAATGTTCATTGTACGCATGACCAATCTGTGATTTCGTTAACGCTGGTCTCCACAGTGCTTGCATGGGTAACCATGGTCACGATCTCAATTGAGAAAGATGATAATGATTGGACTAAGCAATTTAGCTCTAACACTTTTGGGTGGTTCTTCACGTTTCTCACATTATGCCTACTCTTGTTATCGTACAATCACTACGACAGTCCCACGCTATATCCTGAGACGAAAATGCCGAAAATGGTAAACGGATTAACAACTTTTGATATTGTGCCCGCAAAAAAAATGAGTAGCACTGTGTGCGCGCAAATTGATACAACTACGCATAAGTGGGTGAAAGACGATAAGAGCAATTTATTGTTGGATTGGCAGATCGGTCTTGTGGGTTTCTTTGGCGTTGGTTCGTTTGTGATTGTGGGGCTTTATTATTTGGTAATGGATCTTACGACATACAAGGCAGGTAAGCTTCAAGCGAAAGAATTAATGGCAGGATTAATGGAAGACCGTGGCGAATTAGAATCGGATCTTATGCCCGGCATCCCGCCCATTCCTCGATCCGCCCGCCTCACCGGCGAAGGCAAGGCATCATATACCTCCGTGTCCACCCTTAATTTTGTGTAAATCTAATAAACTAAAAACACTCTATTTTGTGCGCACCAGCTGCTCGCCCGCCTGTATCGTACGCGTTGCCACCACCGCCACCGTCAGCCCGTGTAACGTCTGCAGCTTGCAGTTGGCCTCTGTCCCCGCGGTAGAAACCAGGTGCCCCAGGTAGTCCGTGTTGTCGTCGAAGGACGCGTGACCGTAGATGCTGTACCCGTCGCCGACGTCTAGCAGCGCCGACCCGGGCTCTACCGTCCCGTTACCCAGTCGATTGCGCACGCGTTCCGAGCAAATCCGCATGGCAATGTGCTGGCGGTGGTCATAGGACGGTGCATATACCGCCAAATCGCCCGGGTAGAATGTCAGCAGCTCGCCGTGCGCGCACGTGCGGGCCGCCACCACGTCCTGCTCGTCCATACGTGCCGCGCCCAGCGCAAATACCGTCATCTTCGACATGCACAGCAGGCGGCACACGTCGACCTTGTGCTCGCGGCCTTCGGGGTCTGTCGTCTTCGCCGCGTGCTTATCGCGCTTGGAGATGTAATGCTGGTACTGGGAGGCGCAGATGTCGCGCGGATTATCACGTCTCATCCGTATTAATACCGCGCGCCCTTGCTCAAGTTGTCGCGCGCCCATAGTGGCTGTAGATTTGAGTAGTGAAAGCACGCGCGCTGCTGCCTCGGGTCGCTGAGGTCGTAGCTGGCCACCGGGCGGATGTGGTCCACGTGCCACTCCGTGCGGTTGTCCCACGTCATGCCGTCCGTAAACTGCCGCTCCAGGTGCGCCCGGCACATGTCGACACTACAGCCCAGCAGTGCGAGCGTAGGCGCCGATTTGGTGCGTCCGTTTAGAGCGTTCGACACGCGCTTGCGCAGGTTGTTGGACAAGCGGAACAGCACATCCGACTTCGTGCGGTGACGCTTGTGCGCATTGATTTCCGCACGGTGCGCGCGCCGGTACGCACTGTCATGCGCCGTGATGTGCTCACGGTTGCGCTCCTTATAAGCTCTCTTTTTAACCGAAATATCATCGGAGTGAAGCTTGCGGTACCGGCGGTCTCGCTTTGCAATTTTCGCGCTGTTCGCCGCGCGGTAGATGCGCTTTGCCGTAGCCACGCGGTCAGGGTGGCGCTGGCGGTACACGCGGTTCGACAAGCGCCTTTGGTAACCCTTTTGGGCTTCAAGGTAGCAAGGCCACACGCGGTCCAGAAAATACCGGTTGGCCGGGGATATCCTGCGAGAACGCTTCATTACAAGACTATAGTGCCCATGCACGCGTGGTCAACTTATCATGTGCTCGCGCGATGCGTAGTTATACGTGCTCGTGCCGTGGCGTCGACTACATCAAACGCCGCCCGCGTCGTGTACATACTTCCCAATACATAACCCGGCAAGGCGTGTTCAGTATAAAGTTGAGCCGGGACCGTTCTGATATTCATGGGTAAAAACAATCATCAAGATGGAAATGCTCGAAAAGGTGTTTTTAGTAAAGTAAAACATGTATCCAAGCGCGCGTCCAGCAATATTCGAAGTAAACTTTCAAACGTGGGCCAACTTCTAAATACAAAGGGTACTCAAGCACGCGAAACAGCTAAAGTAGCGCGAAGCCCTTATCAGGCGGCGAAGGCGATATTAAATGCTCGAAGGTACCTTGATGATCTTGCGAAACTTGAAACAAAACATGGCAACAATGAAGATAGCAAACAAGAAATGGAGATTATTGGCAAAGCTTCACAAGAGTTACAGCAATACGTTGCAGCGCCGCACACTCCTTTACTATTCTAGCTGCCTACATAATACACAACGTTTACAACTTCACATCCATTGACTCAAGAGTATATAAACGTGCATGGGTGTCATCGAACGGGATGAGCAGAAAAAGGGGGGCAGGCAGGTACATAGATGAAACGCAGGAGGAGGTAAGGAAGGGCAGGGGTAAAACAATGGGTATGACAGATGAAGAGGATTACCTGTCAGGCCTTGTTATAACACACGAAAGAAAAAAGTACAAAATCACAAGACAACTGCCTGACGTAGTTTACATCCAGCGAGTAATCGGGGGTGGTACTATAAGTGTGAGCCGCAAATGGGCAGAACAACTGCTTTTACCTTGGCCAAAAGGCGACGGCAGGCGTCTAAAACAGGACGAAGTCCGGAAAGCGCTGATAGATATGCACGATGAAACGAAGAAAGCGCATCTAGTGGCCTCTGCAGCGACCGAACGCCGTGAGAATGAGGCAAAGCGTGCAGTTGCCGAGTTTTACGGTGACGTACAGAAATTTGAGAACACACACGATTTTTCCACCCTGATTCAAGATCATCATGGGGGCATGACCTACGCCGAATTAAAAAGCGCGGTAACAGCACAAATACCCGAGGGGGCCACGGAGCTGCTGGAATACGCAATACACGCCTATACCGCGCTATTAGTTGTGCATTCCTGTCAGACAATACTGGACGAGGGTGGCGGCGGCGGCGCGGCAAGTGCGGCAAGTGCCGCTCAAGCTGATGATACATATCGTGATCATATTTCACAGCTAAAGATAGATGCGGAAATGGGTTTTGAGACGAACTGCAATTTCATACGATTAAAAGGGAATAAGTGGTTAAGATTGGCGGGGTTATCGGTGGGGTTAATACAATCCGCAACACTAACAGGTTGGCAGGTTAACTACCGTACGAAGTTCCTTACCTACCCCGATCAAGCAGCAGAACAGACAAGGGAGACGCTTCAACAACGGGCAATCGCGTTTACATCATCAATATTACCAGATCTTGCCGATGCCGATGATGTGGCCGGGCAGAAGAGATTAGAACTCCTTAAACAGAACTTGACCAGCAATGCTGTGGAGAAACTGCCTGACGTTCGTGCGCAGCTAAACTCGTTAGAACGGCAAGCACTTATGACAGAAAAATCACGGGAACCACGTAAAGCCATGGCGCGTCACCTTGTTAAACATGCTGACCACTTAGCAGTTCTGACTGAAAAAAAAGGCACAATAAGCAATGACGCAATTGGATGGGCAGCAGACAGAAGTGAACTTACGACCTATTTTAACAACCTCAACTCCCAAGTCAAAGCGGATCAACCGAAAACTGTAGAAAAACGCGTGAAACATTTTACAAAAGAATTCACGGCAGCCGCAGCAGAGTATGCAGCAGTTACAAGAGACGACGAAGGTGAAAAGCGCGAGTTCTTAGAAAAGCTCGACACGTGGGAAACGGCAGCAAAGGGACAAATGTATGCGGCTGTAAATGTAGTACCGAAATCGTTTCCAAACCAAGGGTACATTGGTGACGATGGTCCCCCACCACGCCGCGTTTGTGCTACCGAACCACAACACATTCATGCTACCACTGCTTTTGTGCTTGCCGAGCTGCGCCGCACAGTTAACCACGATGCGGAACAAAAGATAAAAAAGGGAAGCCTTAAGAAGCATTTAAAACAGGTAGTTTTGGCATTGTATCAGCTTTTAAAGAAGGCTCGAACGGATAAGACAATAACAAAGACAGTCCAAGATCGTTTCAAGCGCTGGTTCAATGCCCTTGACACGGCTAAGAGGATAGCTAAGAGGATAGCTAAGGACGACGACGACGATAACATGCGCGTTCTTGCACTTTACGACGTTATTGTGCGTGCAGGGGACTGTAAGGCTGTATTAGACCGCGCTGTAGGGGTCAACGTTAACCAGTTCCAGAGCAAGTCAGTTGCAATTGAAGAATTTGACGCGAAAACGGCCCCTACAGCTATCGAAAGGGCCAGGATAGACCACGGATTTAATCTATCGCAGTTTACAGCAGCTGCAAAAAGACTCTCTCAAGCCCTATTGAGTCGCACAGATCAGGAGGCCTCGATAGCCATGTTAAAGAGACAGGCAAACATTATTGAAAAATACGTACCTATGCCAGTAACGTCAGATGCGGCGGACAAGGCGGTACGCAAAGCTAAAACCGATGCAGCACTTCAAGAGACAAATTTCAACAAATTGGGTATCACATCTTATTATGAGGAGGGCAAGCCAACATCAGACCGCATGCGGAAGATTCCAGATGAGGCTACGAGGATAAAGGCTATCAAGAACTATTATTTAAAAATAGCACGGCTAACCGCCAGGGACGCAGTGGTAGCAAAATGCATTGCCAATCAACGAGCCTGGACTAGAAAGACTGCTTACGAGGAATGGCGCGATGAAAAGCCAAACTATTGGTTCCTGTTAGAACAAGTAGACGTCGCCAGAGAGAGCACAGACATCTATTTGAAACGGCAAACCCTCCAAGGTCTGACTCTTGGCTTTAAAGATACTGAGGAAACGACCGCCAGTCAAGTAGACACCGACAAAATAGTAGCCACGATCAAAGCAGACATGGTGAAATTGTGGGAAGATCAAGTACTTGATGCTCAAAATAAAAGAGCCGTCCGTTTGCCTTATTTTATGGGGGTGCAAGCAGTGGCTCGCCGCTTTCGAAGAGCGGCGGCTCCATCAACTCCACAACGTCCATCAACTCCACAACGTCCATCAACTCCACAACGTCCATCAACTCCAATAGGCGGGGCGGGCCGTGATTCAGTGTCCGGGAGGCCAACGCATACAAGCGGATTAGGTACGGTAGCGGAGAAAAGACCACTTTCGCCATTGAGTACGGGGTTCACGCCACCCGAAAAACTGAAACAATCACGAGACAAAGTGATAGTATTGCCCGACTCCCCGGAGGGCGGCGGTACGGGCGACCAACATACTGTGGACTTAACAGGTAGCCCCGGCGAAGAACAAGGTACTGTGGACTTAACAGTTAGCCCCGATGATAAGGATGGCGACTCGGCGGGCGACCGTGATCTCCTCCGCCCGTACCAGGACATGCATCTTATCTTCTAAGTGTCCATCCACACACATGTCCACATGCCCTCATCAGCGTCTGACGGCATCCGCCGATACCAGCGCCTGCGAGACACCCAATCGGGGAATCCTGCACGAGCCTCTCGAGCTGCTGCAGCGGGCCGGGATCGACAGCAGCGCCAGCAGCGCCAGCAGCGCCTGGCTAGTCTGCTGTGGCGGCACGGCCACACTATGCAGCCGCTACTGCGCTGGCTCTACCTGTGCAAGCGCTAGCTACGAGCTGCTTCTGCTCGTAGGTGTAATTTGGTTTATCGCGCGCGGAAACATGCTTAGCGCGCTTGCGCTTATTGTGTACTGCTTTATTGGCCTTGCGCAGTACATTCACGCATGCAGCCCGGGCCTGCAGCTATGGCAGTCCGTCGCTTTGGTCGCCATGGTTACGCCGGCCACGGCAGACAGCTACGGCTTGAGTGCCTTTTACGTGTGGGCCGGACTAATCGGTGCGATGGCGCACATGTGCATAGCAATTTTGGAACTCGAGATAGACCGCCTCGGCGATTGCAGGCGCTGCATGGGCACATACAGCACATGCCACTGCGGCCGCCAAAAAGACTCCATCCCTGCCGGAAGCGTGCTCAGGCTCGCGCTGCATTTGCAGAGAGCGTGGCGCGTACGAAGTAAGCGTCCTTTGCCACCGGTGCATAGAAGCGCGGAATGAACCACAGCCTGGGTGCAGCCGCATGTACACTGCATTAAGCAGCGCGCGGTGGCGCAAGGACAGGCACCACTTCTGTTTGTGCACGTCCGCAAAGTACGCCGCAGATGCCCTTGCGCTGACGTTCCGCATAAAAAGTAATAAAAGTATATGATTCGTTTAAAGCGGTCCAACGTCCACAGTCTCGCCAAGCTAGCCGCAGTCACGGCACTTATCGCCACGCTCATGGCGCCGCAGCTGGCGTGTCACTGGCTCGCCCTCGGCGTCATCGTTATGCACTACTTCTGGCCGACGCGCACTGCACCCTTTCTGCTGGTGGCGCTCATGCCTGAGGTTACGAGCTACGCGGGCACATCAACGATAATTGATGCTTCTATAATTGTGCTAAACGTCTCATACGTGCTGTACTTTACGGCCTACGAGCTGCTCTACGAGCGCCCGCACGTGTCGTGTCGGGTGGCCACCACTAGTATCAACCCTTTAGCCTTGCCCACGAAAGGTGCAACCGTATAAATATGGTGCGCGTGCTTGTGGTTGGTGATAGCCGCACAGGAAAGTCCAAGATGATGCACCTCGCAACCTCCGGCACCTGCCCGCTAAACATATTTACCAACGGGCGACCCGAAACCTTTGTGCTGCAGGGTACCACGCTGTCTGCCCAATTTTGCGTCGTAAACGGCAGTGCCTCCGACGAGCACCTTCAGGCTGAGATCGAGCGTGGCGCCGACGCTATTGTCGTCGTCTTTCGGAACGGCGCGCTGTCGGCACGCGCTTGGCTCGCGCGGTGCACGCAAGGCAGGGCAACCACCCTGCCTATCGTAATTTGCCAGCACGACAGCAGCTGCGAACCCGGCCCGCTAATCGTCCACCTGCTACGCCATTACCCCACCGCAGAGTTCACCGTCACATGCAGCCAACACATTGCAGGGCTAATGGATTGCGTCAACCGCATCGTGCGCCGCGCCAGGCACAAGCCGGGCAGCCCCCTGCATGATCGGTAGGGCCTAGATCAAGTTATATGATGATCATTCGGTTTGCACGAAATAGCTGCGTTTCACTTAATCCACTATGCGTATATTTCTTTCGTAAATAACAACAAACGGTTGTAACGAGGGCGCCGGCAACAATCACGACTATGGGCAGCTCGGGCGTCGGAGCGGGTGTTGGGGCTTGCGTTGGAGAGTCCGGCGCGGCAGTCGGGGCGGCTGTTGTGGCAGCGGTGGACGCAGCGGTCGGCGCGTAAGTCGTAGACCTTAGGCCGTTGCTTTTTATGAAAGCGATGACATCACTAAATGTGGAGCTTGCACTTGTCGGCAGTGAGTGCGCTCCACCCGTCTCTGTGAGAATAATTGGGTTGGTAAACTTTGTGGCCTGCTCAATCGTCATCTCGTTGGTAATAATGGAGTCCGACGTGCCCATCCACACCATGGCCTTGATGCCGCCAAAAGGGTGCTTGGCGTTGACAAGGCCCAGCAGCCCTGCGTGCGTTGTCGGTAGGTAGCCACAGAACATGATCGCAATCTGGAACGTCGTGCTGGCGGCGGCACCCAGGTGTGCCAGGTAGACTGGAATAAACGCGGAGCCTTGGCTGTACCCAAGAATACCGTGGAACGGGCCTTGAGCGGCAACAATGCTGTCAAGCAGCGCAAAGGACTGATCGGCATAGTTTGCATCAGTGGGTGTCGACGTACCCTTACCCCCCGGGGGGTCGCGCACCCACAGCGCGCTGCTCGACGTACCGTATGGTGCAGTGGCGTATACAAAGTTGTACTGGCTCGCTAGCGACATGGCGATTGCCGCCATCCCTGGCATACTCGCTATACCAGGCCCCGTTTGACCCCCGCCGTGAAGGACTAGGATATTTAGCTTTGGTGTGGGCGCGTAAGTCGGCGCGGTAGTCGGCACCCCTGTAGCGGTCGGCACAGCGGTCGGTGCAGCGGTCGGTGCAGCGGTCAGCGCAGCGGTCGGCGCAGCGGTCAACGAAAGAGTTGGGGCGGCTGTGGGCGCAGCGGTCGGCGCAGCGGTCGGTACAGCGGTCGGCGCAGCGGTCGGCGCAGCGGTCGACGCAAAAGTCGGGTCGGCTGTGGGTGCAGCGGTCGGCACAGCGGTCGGCGCAGCGGTCGGCGAAGCGGTCGGCGCAGCGGTCGGCGCAGCGGTCGGTGCAGCGGTCGGCGCAGCGGTCGGTGCAGCGGTCGGCGCAGCGGTCGGTGCAGCGGTCGGTGCAGCGGTCGGCGCCGCAGTGGGGGCTGCAGTTGGCGCAGCGGTCGGGGCGACAGTCGGCGCCGCAGTGGGGGCTGCAGTCGGCGCCGCAGTGGGGGCTGCAGTGGGGGCTGCAGTCGGCGCCGCATCTCC